>Ga0210051_1001985_pt1 | contig 20700 bp, 24 predicted proteins | sample CryGey092014_all_FD_185464 | JGI IMG/M metagenome (GOLD analysis project Ga0210051, IMG submission 185464) | Groundwater microbial communities from aquifer - Crystal Geyser CG23_combo_of_CG06-09_8/20/14_all (SPAdes) (version 2) | ecosystem: Environmental > Aquatic > Deep subsurface > Groundwater... | reverse complement strand
CAACTTGAAAATCATGAAGTAAGAATTTCTAAACTGGAAAAAGTTGCTATAGTTTCTTAATATGGACAATAAAAACGGAGAAAAAATGAAAATTCAAGACGAGCTTTTACATTTCTTTGAAGGAGTAATGGTTCCTTATATGAATAATATGAATAGTGAGTTAAAAACTGAGTTAAAAGATGATATAAGTGAATTAAGAGGTGAGTTAAAAGGTGAAATAAGTGAGTTAAGGGAAGAAGTAAGGGATTTAAAAGTAGAAGTTATGTATATTAAAAATGATGTCCGTGATCTTAAAGCTGATACTCCGACAGCAAGAGAATTTCAGAATCATGAAGCAAGAATTTCTAAATTGGAAAAAGTGGCCTTGGCTTCCTAAAGAACTTCAGTGCTAAACTATTAATATGGAATGGCATATTAGAATCGTTGATGTTAATGCTTTTCAAAAATTCACTTTGGGTTTAGATAAAAAGACCCAGGCGAAACTGGCCAGAATAATGTTGACAAGAATATAGCAAGTATGATATATATTAATTTATGGACGACTGGAATAAAGTAAAAAAAGAAATATTAAAAGATCCTGAAGTAAAAAAGTACTATGACGAGATGGAAGTGGAGTATAGAATGATTGGTGATTTAATTAAGTTAAGAAAGGCAGAAAAAATTAATCAGGAAGAACTGGCAAAGAAAATGGGTACGACTCAATCGGCATTATCACGGTTTGAAGCCGGAGGAACTAATGTTTCAATTGATTTCTTAAAAAGAATGGCCAAAGCGCTGGATAAAAAATTGGATATCAGGTTTATTTAGGATAATATTTTCCTCCTCTTTCTTCTATTTCACCCTTGAGGCTAAGCATAGTGAGAATTTGTCCGGTTTCAATGACATTTTTGCCCAATTTAATGGCCAATTCGTCCAGTGTTAACGGTTCTGCCGATAAAAGATCTAATATTTTATCTGTAGGGTGATTGGGCGCGACGGATGGTATTCCGACAATATCGCTGGCCCTTAAAACCATTTTTGCCAAACCCTCTTTGATTAATTGATTGGTGCCAATTGAGACGGAAGAGGTTATTTGCCCGGGAATCGCGAAAACCGGTTTGCCTAATTTTCTGGCAATTTTCGCCGTCACGAGCGAGCCGCTTTTTTCACCCGCCTCAATAATCAGCACTCCCAAAGTTGAAAGACCGGCCACAATCCGGTTTCTTTGCACAAAAGTCCAAAGCTGGGGCTGCTGTTTGGGTTCATATTCAGAAAGAATGAGTCCGTTTTTCTCAATAATTTCAGAATAAAGTTTTTCGTTTTCCGGCGGATACAAAACATCCAAGCCTCCGCCCAAAACAGCAATGGTTTTGCCTCCGCAATCCAAACATTCTCGGTGGGCTTTGGTGTCAACCCCGTACATAAAGCCGGAAATAATAGTCACGTTTTCTACCACCAAACCGGGAACAATCATTTCCAAAGCTCTTTCACCATAACTGGTCATTCTTCTTGAGCCGACAATAGCCAGAGACTTTTTAAAAAGTTCAGGGTCAAGTTTGCCTCGGTAGTAAAGTTGTTTGGGAGGATCACTCAACTGATTGAGAGATTTTGGATAATCCCCAGAGTCAGGAGTAATTTTAGTGATTGGTAAATTTTTAATTTTAAATTTTAAATTATAAATTATAAATCAAGTTCAAATGTTAAAATTATAAATTTTAAAAATTATCCCGTGATGTTTTCGTAGTGCTTTATTTGCTCAATGCTCGTGTCTTGATTAAGAACGATACATATTGCATCTATTCTATATTGTTTAAATTTTGCCCTCAAAATATTTTCCTGCAATAAAAACATTTCCGCCGTATTCTGAATCTGGCGCAGTTTCCTGGGATTAATCATTTCTTCCGGTGTGCCAAAATCAATGCCCGCCCTGCCCGCCGGTAGGAGGGTCTTTAATTTCACCTCCACAAAGACCAATATTTTATCTATTGATGCAATTATATCCAGTTCCCCAAACCTTGTCCGGTAGTTTGATTTAATAATGCAGTAGCCTTTCTTTTTTAAATACCCGGCTGCGATCTTCTCCCCAAGTTTGCCTTTTGTATAGTTAAACTGTTTCACCTTCAATAATTATCAATTTTAAATTTTAAATTTTTCACCGCCGTTGGCGGGATCCCGCCAGAGGCGGGAAAATCAAAAGAGCGAATTTTAAATGTCTAAATTTTTAATATTTATAATTTGATCATTTTAGCTTGATTTACAATTTACAATTTATAATTTAAAATTATAGTCTATTCGTCTACCTTTGCTCTGTATTGTAAGGCCTCAGCTACATGTTGAGGTTCAATATCTTTTTTATCTTCAAGGTCCGCAATTGTCCGGCTGACTTTAATGACCCGGAAGTAAGCGCGGGCGGAAAGCCTGAAGCTGTTAATTGCCTGTTTTAGAATAAGCTGAACCGGAGGGCTTAAGGGGCAGAATTTTTTGACTTCTTTATTCCTCATTTTGGCATTAACCTGGATGCCTAATCCCGCAAATCTTTTATTTTGAATCATCCTTGCTTTCAGAACCCGTTCCCTGATTATTTTTGAACTGTCACCGGCCGTCTGATTACCGGAGGGTCTGATTAATTTTTCCGTTTCCACCGCCGGAACATTAAGATGAAGATCAATTCGGTCCATTAACGGCCCGGAAAGCCGGGATTGATAGCGTAGAACCTGGCGAGAAGAACATTTGCATTCTCTTTTCGGCTCGCCCAGATAACCGCAGGGGCAGGGATTGGCGGCGGCGACCAGCATAAACTGCGCCGGAAAAGAACTCGAGCCGGCGGAGCGGGAAATATTAATTGTCCCGTCTTCCATCGGCTGCCTTAGCGCCTCCAAACTGGAGCGGGGAAATTCCGGCAGTTCATCCAAAAACAAAACCCCGTGATGGGCAAGCGAGATTTCCCCCGGATGAGGATCGGATCCGCCGCCGATAAGTCCAACCCGTGAGGTGGTATGATGGGCGGACCTAAACGGCCGGACTTTAATCAGCGATCCGCCGGGAGGAATATTGCCGGTCAAAGAATAAATTTTGGTCACCTCTAAACTTTCTTCCTCATTAAGAGGAGGCAAAATGCCGGGTAAAGCGCGGGCAAGCATGGTTTTTCCTGATCCGGGTGGTCCCATCATAAAAAGGTTATGTCCGCCGGAAGCGGCAATTTCCAAAGCCCTTTTTGCCTGTTCCTGCCCAAGAATTTCTTCAAAATCAAAGTCAACCGGGACTTCTTCCAATATTTCTTCCGCCTCAATTTTCTCAAGTTTTTGTATTACATCAAGGCCGTTAATGTGATTAATTAACTGTTTGAGACTGTTGACCGGAAAGACATTAATGCCTTTGATGACCACTGCTTCGTTGGCCGACAAAGAGGGGACGAAAATGTTTTTTATTTTTTCTTCTTTGGCCGCCAAACCCAATAAAAAGACGCCTTTTGAATGGCGCAGACTGCCGTCAAGAGAAAGTTCACCGTAATAAAAACTTGGCTCTTTCGGCAGGACAACTGCGCCTATGGAATGAAGAATCCCAAGAGCAATCGGCAAGTCATAATGACTGCCTTCTTTGGGAATATCGGCTGGCGCCAAATTAACGACAATTTTGGCGGTGGGGAAGGCAAAGCCGGAATTGGCCAGGGCGGTCTTGACTCTTTCTTTGGCTTCCTCAATTTCTTTATTGGGAAGGCCGATAATACTGAAGCTCGGAAAGCCTATAGTAGCGACATTAACTTCAACTTCAACGGGGATTGTTTTTAAGCCAAAATGGGCGACAGACAGGATCTTTGCGAGCATACCTTAATTATAAATTATAAATTTTAAATTTTAAATCAATTCTTTAATTTTCAAATTTTCAATTTTAAATAGTACTGCGGGTAATTTTTGAGAATATTAAGGTCAATTCATGTGCTTCTTGCCATAATTTACGACATTCATCTTTACTGCTTTCTTCTGCCTTGGCAAGCAGTCTTAACCAGTATTTTGTCTCTTTTGCTTCTTTAAGACAAATATAAATTTTGTTTTTAAAATCTTTTTTACTTGATGCACCGCTGGCCTCAACATAATTTGCACCGATACTTGTTCCACTCCTTATTAATTGATCGATGATTGGAATTGTAATTGTATTTTTAAGAACTTTTTTACAAAGTTCAATTAAATTTTCCGAAAATTTAGCTGTTCGTTCTTCTAAATCGTAATTCATTTAAAATTTGAAAATTTAGATTTTAATAATTGATTTAAAATTTAAAATTTATAATTCTATTTTTCTTTCTTTATTAAAGGACAGGAAAGATATTCTTTCTTTTTCTTTTTGCCTAAAAATAAACCCAATAACACTATCAAAATAAGAGTCTCTATAACAATTAATATAAATAGTCTGCTGCAATTGATTTTAAAATTACCAAAAATTATTTTTAAATAAGCCCAAAGATTAAAGGCTTGAAAAGAAAGAGTATTGCTTTTGGGTGACCCTCCTTCGTCTCGGCAAAGCCGGACTTCGAAAGGGCAAGGTCCTTGTTTTTTAGCAATGACAAAAACCCGGCTTTCGGAAGGGGAATTGGGAGGAAGAGAAAACTCGAAATAACCGTTGACATTACTCTTAACTCTATATCTAGGCAATCCAACAGCATATACTGATTTTAAAAATTGAAAATTGTATTTATTTTCGGTGAAGAAGTAAACATCTACCGGTGAATCGGGAAAGGTCATCCCTGAGGCTTTAGTGGTCTTACCGAAGAGAATTTGATTACTTTCTATAGAAATTGTCGGTGACAGTAAAACATTTTCCATAATAATATCCTGATTTTCCGCCAAAGGCGCCAAACAAAGCGGAAAAGAGGGGAACAGATTAACATCCTGGCTAATTAAACAAAGTCCCCGGGTTTCGTCAATGGGAATGGAATAGAAAGCAAAGAAACCTTTCTCATCCGCGCTGGTTTTCCGGAAAGTGTAACGTGAGCTTAAAGTAATTTCCGAAAAAGGGGAGCTCCAACCGGTTAACTTTTCGATTTTGTATTTGCCGACACGGGCGGTAACGTCAACTTCTCTTTCTTTCTGAAAAATGGTTGAAAGAACATTAGGCTTGCCGATTGAAGAAGTAAGAAGCCTGCCTGCCGCCTGCCTGCCGGCAGGCAGGGTCAGGCAGGCAGTGAACGCTAAAGAGCAAAATACAATAACAATTAGAAATATTCTCCAATATCGAAGCATGAATTAATTGTAACAGAAGAAACAAATTGTAATTTTAAATTTTCAATAGTTCTACAGTTTCTGCGAAGAGGCAATTTTTAAATACGTTTGAGATATGAAGTCTTATTTCTCTTCTTCAATAATCTCTTTGGCTTCCTGTTTTTTCTTGAAGTAAGAATAGGCAATGATACTGATAGCAACGGCTAATAAAACCGCGATAATCAGTTTGTAAGGAATTACCCAGAAAGCAAGATTGGCGGAAAGCGGCAATTTATTGCCGGTGCCGTAGTATCCTTCCAGTTTGGCAGTAAAGCGGCCCAAAAGCCATTTGATTTCCAATGAGTTTTTATAAATTCTGGCAGTTCCTGGAAAGATATTTAAATTGTCCAAAGCAAAAGAGTAAACTTTCCGGCCAAACAAATCTTTAACTTCTACTGTTGCCCGTGGGGAAGCGTGAATATCGCCGAAATTTCTGATTTCGGTCGTAAAGGGAACAGGACCGTATTCAGAGAAAATGGGAGCTAAGAAAGAAACCAAACGGGCATTTTCTTTGATAACACCGTCAACTTTTAATCTGATTAAGCAGCCGACAACAGTATTAACTTTTGCGCCGGTGGAAGTGAGAGTACTGTCATTGACGGAGCGGACTGCGGCCGCAAAATAACGGCCACCCGGATTGGCGTCTTTGGGAACATTAATGTAAATAACGGTGGTTTGTGATTTCCCCGGTTCAATGGAAAAGCTATCGGGAATGGCCACCGACCAGCTGGAAGCGGCAAAACGGTTATTGGGTAAAACTCCGGGAGCTAACAATTCCGGCGTGCCTTTATTATCGGTTACCACAAAATCCTCAATGTTAACTGTAAAATCCATTTTTTCTTGGGAAGTATTGGTTACTTTAATGGTTCTTTCAACTTTTTGACCCGGTTTTAAAGAAAAATCCAAACTCGGCGGAGAAACGGTAAAACTACTGGTGTTTTGGGCAAACACCGTTGCGGAAGATAGAAAGTAGAAGATAGAAGCTAGAGCTAAGGTTAAAAATAATTTTTTGTTTTGGGCAGTCATATTCTTATTCTAAATTAATAATTTTAAATTTCAAATTGTAAATTAGAACGTGGCCGTGGCCACATAAGTCATTGCTGTTCGATAAGTACCAGCGGGAACAATGGTAGAAATTGTGGCGGCGTATTCCACGCTGACTAAGCCATCACCATAACCGTCGCCGCTGCCGCTGCCGATTGGGCCGGTGGTATCACTGGCTAAAGTATAATAGTAAGTTGCTGACGGATTGGCATATTTGGCATTAGCGCCCCCGCCGGTGGTACCGGTTCCCCAAGTTCCTGCGGCTACGTCCTGTCCGCAAGAGTGGATACCATAAGCAGTAGTTCCGGCCGTAAGAACAACTGGTACTGGGGTGTCATTGGTCGTCGGTGTACCTTGAGCATCAGCGACCCAATAAGCGGTTTCCGGATTGACTAAATGACCGGAAGCGGTGGCAGTTAAGGAATAACCATTATTGCCGTTAGTGGCAATAGTTAAGAGTTGCGCCGCCAAATTAATTTGCGCCGCGCCCAGTGACCCTAAATTTACCGCTGTCGTGGTGGAATCAATACCGGTATTGATGAGTTCGGTGTTGGTGCACCCGGAGGTGTTGCCGGTGTTGATGGCCGTCGCATTAGCAATCCCGGCAATGGAAAAATTGATGTAGGGGTCAACCGTGGCATAAACTTCGACCGAATCAATAGTGGCGATTCTCACTTTGGCAGTGTCCATTTCTACACCAGAGTTATCCTTGGTTTTTAAGGTTACCGTCCACGTATCCGCTGTTCCGGCAACAGCCGTTTTGGTGGGGTTAATCAAAACAGGATTAGTACCGGTTAAACCAATATTTAAAGTGATAGTGCTCACGCCGGTAACGCCCGTGCCAATATTACATTGTATCAACCCGGAAGAGGGAGTAATTGTCCAAGAAGAGCAGGTCGGCCCGGTCGGGCTAAAAGTCGCGGACAAGTTACCGGAAACAAGATTATTGAAGGAAAATCCATTAGGCGAGGGAAGGCTTTGAGCAGAGGAATTGCCAACAGGAAAGAGCATTTGAATACTGCCGCCGGCGGGAATGGCGCTGACATTTTTAAAGCTGACGATATGTTGAGCGGTCACCGCCGTCATGGCGCTGGCGCCAATATTATGATTGCCGGTAAGAGCGCTGGAAAAATACAAGGCCGCGGTATTGCCGGCGATGGCAGACATTGAAGCGACCGTCAGAGTTTCATTAGCGCCGGGAGCGCCGATTAGATAGGCTGAGTCCGAAGCAATAAAACGGCCGGCGTTAGAAGATGGTGTATTAATAATTACTTGACTGATTCCGGAACTGACGCCAACATTTAGAGTGGTAGAAACCGATGGCCGGGAGGTGGAAATTGTATCTTTAGCTAAAGGTAAAGTAGCTGCCAAAGCACTTTTGAAAGAGAAAAAGAATACCAAAATAATACCGGCGAAAAGCCAGAAAAAATATTTAATTTTCATTTCTATATTTAATTAAACAATAATTTAAGCTTCTCTGTCAAGGGGGGGGGAATGGGCTTATTTTTAATCTTTTTTTGTCCTTTTTTGAGCTTTTTTGCCAAAAAAATAACGGACAACAAAATAGCAATTGCCCCCAAGGCTTTGCCGGGCAGATACCAGAAAGTGATCTCGGTAAAAAGTTTAGGCCCGTCTTCGTTTAAGGTAAATTCTAAAAGTGTTTTATAAGGGCCGAGGGGAATTTTGGGCCGGAAAAGGGGAATGGCCAACTGCCGCGAGGAATTGGCCAAAATATTTTGCTCGAGGAGTTTTAAATCTTCCCTTTGTTTGAAAATTCCCGTTATCACTATTCGGCCAAAAGGTTTCCATAAGGTATTGCCCCAATTTTCTAAAACGACATTAAAAGGAACGGGAGAAAAAGAATCGACGATCATTGGGCTGCTGAATTCCGTTATTTTTCCCAACAAAACCGGTTTTCCTAATTTTGAGACGGTGATTAAAATGTTGCTGCCGATTTGAGTGATGGAGCCGGTTTGGCTTTTATCCTGAACGTCTTTGCCTTTTAAAGTTTCTTCGGCGGAGGAAAAGAGCAGAGTACAGTAGTAGTCTTTTTCCGGATTTTCGTTAGGAAGACTGATTTTTAAAACCATTTCTTTGGTTTGACCGACAAAAAGAGGGAACGGTTGGCCGAATTTCTCTCCGGAGTCAAATGAAATAAAATTTGGAAGGGAGGCAAGAAACTTGATGTTAATCTGGCCGGCGGTGCCGGAAGGTTCAAAAGGATAAATCCGGGGGACTATTTTTAAATCATGGTCGGAATTGTTGGTTAGTTTGTAAACTTGGGTTATTGTCCGACCGGGTTGCATCATCACCTCCAGTAAAGGAGGCCAGAGGGAAAGAGAAAGGGTTTGACCATGTACCGCTTCAGGAACAATAAGTAAGAAAATGGTAGTTAGCAGCAGGACAATTATAAATTTTACCTGCCTGCCGGCGAGGCAGGAATTGTAAATTTTAAATGAATGTTTTAATGTTTTAATTTTCAATTTTTTAAACATTTAATAATTTAGTTTTGATTTATAATTTATAATTTATAATTTATAATTAGTATCCCGGTGTAGCAATATAGGTAATCACATTATGGTATCGGCCGGAAATTTGGGAGGCGGAAATATTAATTTTGTAGGTCAGCGTTGCCGTGCGGTTTTTCCCGACATTGACAGAGGACATAATTACTTGCGGGGATTCGTTTTTGGAAATATCGGCAAATTGCTTGTAGTCATTGCCGGCCGGAGCGGCGGTGGGGAAGGGGGTGGGTACGTCATTGCCATACATTGTGTAACCAAAGCCGTAAGTGGTATTTTGCGCCCAGGCGCCGGCGTTGCTTTCCGTAATATCGCCATTGTCTCCGGTGGTATCGGGAAGAATCGCTCCTAGAGAATCAACCAAGAGTTCATGGTTCTCCTGGCCAGTAACTTGATAGCCTCCAGCGCCTCCTGCGGAAACAGTTAAAATAGTCGAGGCAGTTTGGCCAATGCCGGTATTTAACGAGCCAAAATCAATCACCTGATTAGAAATGGAAAAAGTAAAAGGAATAATCGTTTTTAGATACCAAAACCCGGCTAAAACCTTAAAACCGGTGGAAGTATAAGGGCCGGGCATGTTTTGGCCGCCGGTAAAACCCAATTTATAATCACCGGAAGAAAGACCAACTCCGGCAGAAAAGTTTAAGTTGGACATTTGCAGTTCATAATCGCTGGAACGCATATTTGCCAATACAGGTTGAGAAAAATATAAAAAGGCTAAACCTATTATTAAGGTTGCCCCAATTATAAATTTTAAATTGTAAATTATAAAACAATTACAAATTTTCAAATTTTTAAACATTTAATAATTTAATTTTGATTTAAAATTTATAATTTATAATTCCTGCCTACCGGCAGGCAGGTATAATTAGTCAGTCTCTTTGTCAATCTTTTCCTGCAGTTTACTCCCTGACTTAAGGACTTCTTTGGCGGTTTCATGGATTTCTTCCAATTTTTCTTTTTGGGTCAGACGCAGAGAACCGATATCGGCAAGAAGATCGGAGGAGCGGTGAATAATTTTCAAAAGTCCTTCCTTAAAATTCAGAGAAAGCCAAAGTAAGGTATTGGTTTCCTCGCTTTCAACCGCGCCGGAAAGTTTTTTACCTTCTTTAGCTAAAATCTTGACTTTTTTTTGAATTTCCAGCAGTTTAAGATAACCCCTGGCGAAAAGGAGGGAGAGGATGGTAAAAAAAAGCAGGGAGATAAGTTTTATGACCGCATCCAAGGAAACCAGGGTATTGGCAAAGAATAAAACCAGAATAAGAGTAAGAGTAAGAGTAATAAAGGGATTGAAGAGTAAGGCGACGGAGAAAAGTAAAAAATAAATTAAAAAGAAAAAAGAAGAAGAAAGACCGCCGGTGCTGGCAATAATGACGAGTAAAGCAGCGGTAAAAATGAGAGTGTTTAAAACCAAATTGGCATAAGGTTTTTTTGTCCCCAAAATTAATTTGGCTGCTATATAGAGGAAAATCATTCCTAAAATTAAGAACAAATTCAAGTTAAGAAGCACCGGGTTATTGACCCAAAACCAAGTCCCAAAAACCGTCGCCGTTAAAAAAAAAGCATGAATAAAATAAGCGCGGGTAGTGATTTTGGGTTTTTCAGGCATTAAGACTATATTACTAGAATTATTAAGGATTAACAAATTAACAATTAACGGATTAACAGATTATAAATTAACGGATTAACGAATTAATAGATAATAAATAATAAATAATTGATAATAGAAAAATGAAAGTTGTAAACTTTAATTATGGAAAAAAACAGGCTTTCCGTCATCATTTTTTTTCTTGGTTTGGTTTTAGTCGGGTTAGGTGTTTTGGGTTATAAAATTTTTAATTTTTCTTCCGGGCCAAAGGTGGAAATTTTAGGAGAGACGACAGAAAAAACTACCTCTATAATAATAAAAGCGGAGATTGCCGGAGAGGTAATTAAACCGGGGGTTTATGATTTAAAAGAGGGGAGCCGGATTAACGAGTTGCTGACCATTGCCGGCGGACTTTCGGCTAAGGCTGATCGGGATTGGGTGGCCAAGAATATTAACTTAGCGCAGAAATTGACGGATGGAGGGAAGATTTATATTCCAAAGATATCTCAAATTTCAAATATCAAAGATCAAAACCAAATATCAAATCTCAAAACTAACAATTTAATAAATATCAATAGCGCTTCGGAGGCGGAATTGGATACTCTTTGGGGAGTGGGACCGGCAACTGCCAAGAATATTATTGCCGGACGTCCTTATCAGAAAATTGAAGAGCTTTTGGAAAAGAAAATTGTCAAAAGTAATGTTTGGGAGAAAATTAAAGACCAAGTGACAACTTATTAATTTTCAATTTGAAATCAATTTTCAATTTTAAAATTTTTAAAAGCGTAATCGTCATTGTTGCTTTTACGGTTTTATTAGCACTACGGGCCTTATTTCTTCCCAAGCTTAACATAAAAGAGGGACAACAGGTCAGGATAACGGGGGTCTTGACCAATGAACCGCAGGTTTCCGGCAACCGCCAAAGCTTTAATTTGGGACAAATTGAAATTTGGACAGAAAAGTTTCCCGAATATCACTATGGTGACCAGTTGGCAATAACCGGCAGAATAAAATTAACATACTTACTGATTAATCCCAAAATTGAAGTTCTAAATGGTGGCTCAGGTTTAGGCAGTCAAGTTTTAAGAATCAGAAACGATTTGCGCCTGCTTTATCAAAAATTTTTTCCCAGTCCTTTTGACGGACTCCTGTCAGGAATTGTTTTAGGAGACAAAAGTTTAATTCCTTTTGATACTTGGCAGAAACTGAAAGCCACCGGAACTTTACACATCATGGTCGCTTCAGGAATGAATATTGCCATGTTTTCCGGAACGATACTCTCATTTTTTTGCTTGTTCTTCCGGCGGAAAATTGCTATTCTATTTTTATTTATCATGATATGGTTTTATGCGTTTATGACGGGTCTCCAGCCGCCGATTATTAGGGCGGCAATTATGGCCAGTTTAATTTATTTTGCCCAAATGGTTGGTCGGGAAACGGAAGCCGGTCGGGTTCTTTGGCTGACCGGTGGCTTTATGCTTTTAATCAACCCGCTTTGGCTTTTTGACATCGGCTTTCAGCTTTCATTTTTGGCGACTGCGGGGTTGGTTTATTTACAGCCAAAATTATCAAAGTCAAAATTTTTTCTTTTTAAATTCGAAAGTTTTTCTTCTTCCATTGCCAGCCAGTTGGCGACCTTGCCGATCTTAGTGACCGCCTTTGGCCAATTAAATTTACTCTCGCCAATAATCAATCTTTTAATTCTTTGGACAATTCCTTTTATTCTGCAGGGAGGGATTTTAGTAGGCATCGCGGGCTTGTTGTGGCAGAACCTGGGCGGTTTAATTGCTTATCTTATTTATCCTTTGCTCTTTTATTTGAATTTAGTGATTAATATCAGCGCCAAAATTAATTTTACTCAAATGTTAATGCCTAAAATCAGTTGGATGTTTGCTGTTTTTTATTATTTTTTATTAGGAATAGTCAGTCTGAAGCGATTAAAGAATTAATTTTTCTCTTTAGCCAGTTTATTGAATTTACTGATTTTGTGGTAAATGAAAAATGCTAAACCGGCAAAAACCAAAATAGAGATTGCCAAATCAAATTTTTTGAAATAAACTTGAATGACTTTCCAATTTTGTCCAAAAGTCATACCCAGCCAGACCAAAAGCAGCGACCAGATAATTGCTCCCAAAAAGGTATAAATCAAAAAAGGCAGATATTTAATTTTTAAAATTCCTGAAGGCAGTGAGATATAAGTTCTGATAACTGGGAAAAGCTGGCTAAAAAATACGGTTTTATTGCCATAGCGGGAGAACCATTTTTCTGCTCGGTTTAAATCTTTATTGGAAATTAAAAGGAACTTACCGTATTTTTTGACCAAAGGATAACCGCCCTTTAAACCTAAAAAATACATAATAGTGGAACCAAAAGCGTTGCCCAGTCCACCCATAAGAATGGCCAGAAAAAAATTAAAACGGCCGGTGAAGACTAAAAAACCGGCAAAAGGCAAAATTACCTCCGAAGGCAAGGGGATGCAAGCCCCCTCGATGGTCATACAAATGAAGACACCAAAATATCTCAGTCCAGAAATTATCCAAATAACCCAAGCAGTCAGACTTTGTAAGAGGTGTGCCATTAAGATGAATTATACAGATTAATAATTTGGAATATCAACATGCAAATTGGAGTATGTTGGGTATAATGCCCTTAGAACAATGAGAGCTAAACCACTATTACTAATTTTAAGTTTGTTCAGTGCTTTGATTTGGCTCACTGTCTTTTCTTTTCCCGACAACAAACTGCATTTGATCTTTTGTGATGTTGGTCAAGGAGATGCCACTTTAATTACCAAAGGTTTTAATCAGATTCTTATTGACGGCGGGCCAAATGATAAAGTGCTTTCCTGTCTGGCGCAAAATATGCCTTTTTTTGACCGGACCATTGAAGTAGTTGCCCTGACTCATCCGGAAGCGGATCACTTAACTGGTCTGCTTTCGGTCTTGGACAAATACAAAGTCGATAATTTTTTCTCCGGTCCCGAAGTCAATAACTCGGCCATTGCCATTGCTTTGGTAGAAAAGTTAAAAGTTAAAGAGAAAAATGAAGGCTTAAGGCTAAAAAGTCTTTTTACCGGGGAAAAAATAGTCCTCGGTGATATTTCTTTAGAAACTTTGTGGCCGGAAAAAAATTGGGCAAGACAAAAATTAAGCAATATCGCTGCAAATAAGAATTTAACCTTCATTAGCAATCAAGTCTTGGGAATGCAAGTTGGGAACTTAAAATTAAATCAATTTTCTTTAGTTTTTTTACTAAATTACCAAAAGATCAATGTTCTTTTGATGGGGGATGCCGACTCGTCGGTTGAAAATGATGTTACATTGCCTAGTAGTCTGATATCTCTGGATATACTTAAATTTCCTCATCATGGTTCTAAGACGGGGATAACCGAAGATTTTTTGGCAAAGATAAAACCGAAAGAAGCAGTGATTTCCGTCGGCAAAAATTCCTACGGGCATCCCACCACGGAAGCTTTGGATTTATTGAAAAAATACAACGTCAGAATAAGAAGAACGGATTTGGAGGGAGATATTAGGTATAAATTTTAACGCAAATATCAAATATCAAAGATTAAAACCAAACTAAAAACTTAAAAATATATAAGAAATCTTTAAATTTTGATATAGGATTTGATTTTTGATCTTTGAACTTTGAGCTAAAGAGATAGTCTCGGTTCTCTATCTAAACCCTCAATGTCTTTAACAAACTCTTTTCTCTCAAATTTGTAAGAAGCAGCCACCCCGATCATGGCGGCGTTATCGGTAGTTAGGTTTTTATTAGGGGGAAAGAAAACCGGTAAATTATTTTTCCTGGCCAAGGCTCGTAATAGAGTTCTTAAATACTTATTGGCCATAACTCCGCCGCCGCAAAGCAAGATCTTTGGTTGATATATTTCTATAGCTTTCTTTGTCTTTCGTAGCAATTGTTCGAAGGCCGCTTCCTGAAAAGAGGCAGCTAAGTTGGCTAAATTACGGCCGAATTCTTTCTCGCTTAGGCTTTTAACCAAATACAAAAATTGAGTTTTCAAACCGGAATAGGAAAAATTTAAATTATTTTTTTCTTTTAAAGGGGGGCTAAATTTGAAATTTGACCTTGCCTGCCGGCAGGCAGGAATTTGAAATTTGAAATTTTGAACGACTTTTTGCGAAAGTCGTTCAATTATCGGACCACCAGGATAACCTAATTTTAAAATTTTGGCCGCTTTATCCAAAGCTTCACCACAGGCATCGTCTAAAGTTGCTCCCAAAACTTCATATTGGCCGTGATTTTTCATTAGCACCAACTCGGTGTGACCGCCGGAGACCAACAAACAGAGCCCCGGAAAGGTCATTTCCTTAATATCCTCCGTAGCTTTAGTGGAGGATGGGTGGGCGAGGCAAGAATAAATATGTCCCTCCAGGTGATTTACGGCAATAAGCGGAAGATGATAGCTGGCGGACAGTTCTTTTGCTTTTTTTATGCCTACTTCTAAAGCAATTGCCAAACCTGGACCGTAAGTAACAGCCACGGCGGCCAAATCTTCGATTGTCCGCCCGGCACGCTTAAGTGTCTCCACAACCACAAAATTAATCCTCTCTTGGTGTGCTCTTTTGGCCAGGGCAGGATAAACACCGCCGTATTTTTGGTGAATCTTAATTTGCGAAGAAATGACATTGGATAAAACTCGCCGGCCGCTGGTGACTGCGGCCGAGGTTTCGTCGCAAGAGGTATCAATGGCTAAAATCAAGTTTTTCATCAGGCTTGATTTTAACAGAAAAGTGGGGGAGAATCTAATTGTGGAAGATTGTATTTTTTGCAAAATCGCCAAAGGGGAAATTCCTTCTCAGAAAATTTGGGAGGACGAAAACTTTCTAGCCTTCTTGGATATTAATCCAAAATCTAAAGGTCATACTTTGGTGATTCCCAAAAAGCATTTCCGGTGGGTTTGGGAAGTTAAACCTTTTGGCGAATATTTTGAGAAGGTTAGGGAAGTGGTAAAAATTTTAGAGGAAAAATATCAGCCAAAATTTGTTGAAATGTCAGTTATCGGGACAGATGTTGAGCATGCACATGTTCATTTAATTCCTCGCTATTAATCTTTTCCCCATTTAATAATTCTTTTCTTTTTAGTCACATATTTTAGCTTAACGTAAACAATTTCCGCAGTATTTTTCAATGCGGAAATCATTTCCGCAGGCAGTCTTTCGGGCCACTCAATCGCGTAGATATTTCCGCGATTTAGGCTCTTAAAGAAGTCAAGCTTGAAGAGTTCTTCTTTAGCCTCAATCCGGTAAAAATCAGCGTGAACAAAGAGTCTTTTGTTATACTTTGAAGTGTTTTGATGATTGCTTTCTATATCAAAGTTATTCTCGTTAAGTGGTGTTTCTAACCGGTATTCGTTTAAGATATTGAAGGTGGGTGAGGTGATTTCTTCGGTGATTCCCAGAGCATTGCCTAACCCTTTAGCAAAAATTGTTTTACCGACGCCCAGGTCTCCTTCCAGCAGAAACATAATTGGTCTGCTAAGAGTTTTTTTAATAAATTTTGTTGCCAAAAATCGCGCTAATTTTTTTGTTTGTTTTTCCGAATTACTAATGAATGTGTTTGGGGTTTTGGGTAAAAGGTCGCCGAGTCGTAAGGTCTTTAGTTGTCCAGTAGTGGTATCAATTACCGTAGAGGGTTTGTTCTTGGGTAGTATATTTCCATCAACAACCAAATTTAAGTAACTTTTTTTAATTTTCGACAAGGTTTTTATGAGCGCGGAAATCGAGTGAACGGGATCTTTTCCGGGAAGGTTGGCGGAAGTGGCGGTTAAGGGCTTTTTAAAGGCTTTGACCAGCGCCAAAATCAAAGGGTAATCGGGAATTCTTATCCCCAAAGTGCCGTTTTCGGCTTCCAGTCTTGAATCTGTCTGGTGCCTGCTTTTAGCGACCACCGTAAAAGGTCCGGGGAGTAAATTATTGACCACATTTACACCATTTTGATTAAGACTTACATAGTCGTTCACCATCGCCTTGTCGGCCGCAAAAATCGAAATTGCCTTCCCTATTGGCCGGTCTTTAAAAGCGAGTAGTTTAGTAACGGCGAGTAGATTAGTAGCATCGGCAAGTAGACCGTAAACCGTATCGCTAGGGAAGACCACTAAACCACCGGACCTTAAAATCTCTAAGGTTTGATCTAAAACTGCTTGTCGATTATTGTTGGTTAGTCTAATTATTTCCATCGTGGTTATTTTACCATTTTTAGCCTTGAGAAAAAAATGATATACTTACTTTATGCAAAAACCAACCATTACTTATTCTGATTTTGCTAAGCTGGATTTAAGAGTGGGGACTATTGTGGAATGCTTGGCGGTGGAGAAAAGTGAGAAACTTTTAAATTTAACCGTTGATTTAGGCGCTGAACTTGGAGAAAGAACTATTCTTTCAGGAATAAAGAAATATTTCGAACCGGAAAAGCTTGTCGGTACCCAAGTTTTAATTTTGGCTAATTTAGAATCTAAAAAAATGATGGGCTTAGAAAGCCAAGGGATGATACTAATGGGAGTTGAGGAAGCCAAAGAACAAGATGGGCAAGAGGGATTAAAAGGACAAGAAGAGAAAATAACATTACTAATACCACAAAACAAGGTTCCCGAAGGAACTGAGGTAGAGTAAAGCTATTTTTGAGAATTTTTTCGGTATTCCAGTCTTTTTTTAAGTAAATTTTCGTTGTATCCACCTTCTTTTTGATGCTTTTCCTCAACAGCGCGGATTTGCTGATCAAGAAGGTAAGTAGAACGGATATTAAGATCGATTAAATAGTTTACGATAGTTTCTATTTCTTCCCTGGTCCATCTAATTCCTATTGTCCTTCTTGCTCCTAGTGCTTCTAGAACCGAAGAACAAGAAGGAGAAGGAGGATAAGAAGAATCAGACGGGTCAAAAACTTCAATTTTTTGACGGAGTATGGAGAGCCGGGGATCGTTTTTATTCCAACGAGCAAGATGCTCTAATCTTAAAATATCTTCAAAATCTTCTCCTAATTTTCCGCTAGAAGCACGAGCAACATCATAAAGTTTTAATTTAGAAGAAATGCTTCTTTCTTCAGATCCTTCGACAATATTTTGCTTTTTAGAACGGGAAGCCTGTTTAAGTTGGTCTCTTTGTCGTCCATCTTCAATTTTACTGTAATAAATAGGCACAAATTCCCAAGTAAGACAAAATTGAATTAAAGTTAGTTTGTAAGATAATAATTGTTTGTAACCTTCCATATTTTCTTATCCCTCTAGTTCTTCTTGTTCCTATTATTCTTCTTAATTCCAGTATAGTATACTTAATTTATGTTCTCGCAAGAAATTAAAGAAGAATTAATAAAAGTTTTTAGTAAGCTCAATATCTCTTTAAAAGCAGAGGATTTTAACTTAGAACATCCAACTGATTTGTCTCATGGTGATTATTCAACCAGTGTGGCGCTTCAAATCAAATCTCAAAGATCAAATATCAAAGATCTGGAAAATCCACGGCAATTAGCCGAAGAAATTGTCAAAACCTGGCAGGAAATGGGGTTACCGGATTTTGTCGAAAAAGTTGAAGTGGCTGGTGCAGGATTCATCAATATATGGGCCAATTTTGAGTCTCTTGGCAATGAACTTTCTAAAGTGCTAATCAAGAAAGATGAGTATGGAAAAGGGGAGTCGATGGTGGGGAAAAAGATTATGGTGGAGTTTGCTCACCCCAATACTCACAAAGAATTGCATATTGGTCATATGAGAACCTTGATAACCGGAGAGGCTTTATCAAGGATTTTTGCCGCCGCCGGGGCGGAAGTCTTCCGGGCTAATTATCAGGGAGATATTGGACCTCATGTCGCCAAATCAATTTGGGGAACTCTGAAGATGCTGAAAGACAGGGGATTGAAAATAAGTGAGGCAGAGGGATGGAATTTGGCCGAAAAAGCACACTTACTTGGGGAAGGCTATGTGTTGGGGGTAAAAGAATACGAAAATTCAAAAGAAGAAATTGATGAATTAAATAAAAAAATTTACGATAAAGAACCTTCAATAAAAGAAATTTACGAAACAACCAGGCGATGGAGTTTGAACTATTACGATAGCTTTTATACCAGATTTTCAACCAAATTTGATTCCCTTTTCTTTGAAAGTGAAACCGCCAGTGCCGGAAAAAAATTGGTAGAAGATAATGTCGCAGGCCTGCCTGCCGGTAGGCAGGTTTTCGAAGAGAGCGAAGGAGCGGTTATTTTTGACGGGGAAAAATACGGTCTGCATAAACGGGTTTTCATCACTTCGGACGGCAACCCGACTTACGAAGCCAAAGAAATGGGGTTGGCTTACGCTCAAGAAGAAGCGTTTCCTTTTGATCTGAATGTCCATGTAGTTGCCAACGAACAAAGCGGTTATTTCCAGGTAGCCATTAAAGCCTTAGAAACTTTAGACTCCAAATTTGTTGGCCGGGAATTTCATTTACCCATGGGGATGGTTAATTTAGTGGGCAAAAAAATGTCTTCCCGAACCGGAGAAATTATGCGGGTAGATGAATTGCTGGAAGAAGTTAAGAATTTACTCCGGCCGTTGATTCAATCCGAGGGATTGTCAAAAGAAGAAATGGAAAAAATTGCCGAAGTGGGTACTATCGCCGCGGTTAAATATTCAGTTTTAAAAGTCGACTCTAAAAAGAATGTGGTTTTTGATCCGGAAAAATCGGTTTCCCTGCAGGGGGATTCGGGGCCGTATCTCGAGTATACCTACGCCAGGACCCAAAGTGTCCTGGCAAAGTCAAAAATCAAAAGTCAAAAATCAAAACTGGAAGTCGATGGTAAAAGTTTTAGCACCGAGGAACAACTACTTTTGCGAACGCTTTATAAGTTTCCGGAAGTAGTGGGGGAAGCGGCGAAAACTTACTCTCCTAATTTAATTTGCAACTTTCTTTTTGATTTGGCGCAGAAGTTTAATCTTTTTTATGACAAAGAAAGGATTTTGGGCAGCGAAAACGAGAGTTTCCGGTTAAAACTGACGGCGGCAGTCGGTCAGGTGCTGAAAAACGGCCTTACCCTTTTGGGAATTGAGGCTTTACCCCGCCTGTAATAAAACACTACAAAACCAAGTGTCCCCCATAAACACAGACAATTTTATCAAAAGGATATTCTTCTTCTTTTAGCCTTTTGAGCAAATTGAAAAAGTGCTCTAGGCCAGGATATAGACTGCTTTCGACTACCACCACATAAGGATCTTTTTCCTTTTCGATCAGTCCGACCAGGGTTTCTTCGGCAGAGCGGGGGGAACTGCCTTTTCCCAAAACCAAAGCGTGGCTTTCCCGGTAACGGTTTTCAATTTTGGCGATTCCTTCTTTGCTTAAAACCGGGGGGCAGGGGAGAAAGCCCTCGATGCGGGGGCTGAAAAGGCTGGAGATTTGTCCCAATAAACTCTCCTCCGTACAACGGCGAGTGGTAATCACCAACTGGTTATTAACCATCCGGCCAAGGCGGTCGAGTGCCATCAAATTGCGCCAGGGGGTATGGTCGCGGACGGTTTGGCGGAAACTCTCCGGCGATATTTTTCCGCCGGCTTTTATCTGTTTAAGCAAATCAACGGCCGTGGCCCAGTTTCTGGTTAAAACTTCGTCGATATCGGTAACGGTGATAACCGGCGAAGAGAGAATTTCGTCGGACCGGCCACTGGCATTGGCTTCTTCCCAGGGGGTTAAAGAAGAAAACCCCGTTTCTTTGGAACCGAATCTAAAAAGCGCGGTTTTCGTAAAAACATCCGCCAGCTCTCCTTTTTTGACGGTATTTTCCGGAAGGTTTAATTCTTTTAATAAACGGTGTTTTAAACGTTCCGCCGCCCACCAGGTCGGGTTACGGACAGTCCGTTCATGCCAAGTTTCGATTCCCATAATTGACAATTTCTAACAGAAAAACCGGTTTTAGTCAAATCTTCGGTAATTGAACTAACTTTTTCCCCGGGGAAAAAACAAAAAATTGCCATTGCCGGAAAAAACAACAGATTTTGCTTATAAATCGGCCAAACTCACTGGGTAAAACTTTTGTTCCAAGCGGGCTTTTTAGAAAAGCCGGGGGATGGCAATTGGCTCTTTTTCGTGGTAAAATCCCCTTTATAACCGCTTTGCCCAAACTCCGCACTTTAGTGCGAGAGATGAAGGCAAAGCAAGGTTTCAAGCTTCACCGGAAGTTAATATTAAAGCGGTTGAAAGCTTGTTGGAAAAAACCCCGCCTTTGGCGGGGAAGCTTATGAACTCTAACTACTCCCGCACTGTTTTAACCAATGGTTTAAGGGTGCTCACCATTCCCATGGAGGGTCTTTCTTCGGCGACGGTCCTGG
>Ga0210051_1001984_pt1 | contig 20702 bp, 22 predicted proteins | sample CryGey092014_all_FD_185464 | JGI IMG/M metagenome (GOLD analysis project Ga0210051, IMG submission 185464) | Groundwater microbial communities from aquifer - Crystal Geyser CG23_combo_of_CG06-09_8/20/14_all (SPAdes) (version 2) | ecosystem: Environmental > Aquatic > Deep subsurface > Groundwater... | reverse complement strand
TGGGGGTGCTGCTTCGGTTGCCCCAGGATGTTGTTGTAGCAGCAGAAATTAAAGCTTGTCCCGAGCGCAGCGAGGGAACTCCCGGCAAGATAGTATCTGTAGCAGATACACCACAAGATAGCTACATCGTGGATATCGGACCAAAAACTACCGAGCTCTTTTGTCAGGAATTAACTAAGTGCCGAACTATCTTGTGGAATGGTCCTGTGGGCATTTATGAAATTCCCCAGTTTTCTCAGGGAACTAAATCATTGGTTAGTTTTCTTGCCACTCTTGGTGCTACTACCATTGTTGGGGGTGGATCCAGTGCTGAAGTAGTTCAGGAAATGGGGCTGGTTGATAAGATGACACATGTCTCTACCGGAGGTGGCGCTACCTTGAGATTTTTGGAAGGAACTGTCCTGCCAGGGGTGGAAGTTTTGCAGGATAAGAGCTAGGAGAAAGTTAAATGCGTACCCCTTTTGTTGCTGGCAACTGGAAAATGAATGCCACAGTTACTGAGGCTGAAAAGCTGGTACATGAGATGCTTGTTCCGCTAAATAACATAAGCAGAGTAGAAAAAGTACTCTGTCCGCCATTTGTATCCTTGCCGGTCATAAAGAACCTCCTGCAAGGTTCCGATATCAAACTTGGTGCACAGAACATGTATTTTGAGACCAAGGGAGCTTACACTGGCGAGATCTCACCACTGATGCTCAGTGAGCTATGCGAATTTGTTATTTTGGGTCATTCTGAACGGCGCTACTATTTTGGCGAAAGCGATGAGATGGTCAATAAGAAGATAAAAGCAGCTCTGGAAAACAAACTCAAGCCAATTTTCTGTATTGGGGAAAGGCTCGAAGAAAATGAGAGTGGCAGAACGGAAAAGGTGATTAGCCGGCAGTTGAAAAAGGCTTTGGCTGGCATAGAACCAACTCACGATATAGTCATTGCCTACGAACCTGTTTGGGCTATTGGCACAGGCAGGGCAGCAAATGGCAAGCAGGCAGCAGCTACCATCAAATTTATCCGCGATTTCGTAGCAAAGCTGTGGAACAAGAATATAGCCAGGGATTTGCGTATCCTTTATGGCGGTAGCGTTACTAGCGGCAACATTGCTGAATTTGTTTCCCTCTTGGAGATTGACGGTGCTTTAGTCGGTGGTGCCAGTCTCAAAGCCGGGGAATTTGTGAGTATTGTCAGTCAGACAGCAACCATCAAGAAAAATACAACATCCAAGCGCTAATAATCATTGCACTGGTTAAAACGACTTGCTCAGTTTCCAGGTGTGGACAACCTTTCTGTCATTGCGAGCCGAAGGCGAAGCAATCCCAAAACCGAAATCTGTTTAACGAGCATAAGACTAGCTTTGCTATAATTGTGTTATGTTTGTGATATATTAAAGATACGACGTGAGACAAAGAACGGGTTTGTAGGGGGTGTAACTATGCCTCGTAAATCTTTGGAAGTCACCGTAGAACCGAGAGTGCTTATATGGGCAAGAGAAAGCGTAGGGCTGAGCATACCAGAAGTCGCCAAGAGACTAAAAGCAAGCGAAGATACCATACGCAAGTGGGAATCAGGACAAAAAAGACCTACACTAATGTACCTAGAAAAACTCGCTAGGACTATTTACAAACGACCATTTGCGGTGTTTCTCTTACCCAAACCTCCAGAAGAACTTCCTTTCCCAAATGATTTCCGCTCTCTACCACCTGATAAGAGAAAACCTTTCTCTTCAAAGACCCGCCTTGCTATACGGCGAGCCCGACGTCTTCAATCTTTGACTGCAGAATTGGCAAGGAGCCTTAATCGTGAATCCACCTTAAAAATCGGTAGGGCTACTTTATCAGATGACCCCGAAGTTGTGGCAAATAGCGTAAGGGAGCAATTAGGAGTTGACCTCCAAACGCAATTTGGCTGGACAGACGAAAACAAAGCTTTTAATGAATGGGGAAAAGCCATAGAAAAGGTAGGTATATTAGTATTTCAGATAGGTATGCCCCTTGAAGAAACGAGAGGATTCTCATTAACTGAGGGCGAATTCCCAGCAATTGTAATTAATCTCCATGACTCAACCAATGGGAGGATATTTTCTCTTTTTCACGAATACGGGCATCTACTCCTTAATAACAGTGGAATATGCGATATGGAAAATCCTGCCTATCTATCTGAGGAAGTTAAATCAATAGAAAAATTCTGCAACCACTTTGCAGGTGCAGTTTTAGTTCCAAGAAATGCTTTGCTAAATCACGAATTAACTAGGTTGAAGGGACGTCTTTCCGAATGGCCTGATGAAATCTTAAAAGAACTTGCTAAAACTTTTAAGGTTAGCCAAGAGGTGATTTTAAGACGTTTGTTAATACTCGAAAGGGCTACCGAAGGTTTTTATAAAAGAAAGCATGAAGAATGGGGGATGAAAGCAAAAGAAGCGAAAAAAGAACAAAGGCAAAAGTTCTTGTTTAGCTTAGAGTTAGGCTATAGGCTACTTTTAAAGGATGGAGCTACGAGTAACGCTCTAAGAGAGGTCTTTGTGAATAATGACTTGTCCTTGACCAGTGAAGCGAAGATTACCAAAAAAGATGACAAACATTGGAAGATAAAGGATGGTAATAAGATATATAAAATCGAAGATACTGACACACAATTAAACATATACGAACAAAAAGGAGGAGGTCGGCAAAATCCACCTAAAAAATGCATTTGGGAAAACGGTGCCCCATTCATATCGCTTGTCTTAGAGACATTTAGAGAGGAAAAAATTACTTATAGGGATGTCGCAGATTATCTGGCAATCCGTCTAAAACATTTACCTAAAGTAGAACAACTCATTAGAGGCAAGGTTTGATTATGCTGGAGCTATTTCCAGGTTACTGCATAGACACAAGTGCAGTTATAGATTTATGGAGAAGAGTATATGCTCCTGATGTTTTCCCTTCGGTGTGGAAGGAAATTGAAAATCTTATTTCTCAGAGATACCTTATCACACCTCACGAAGTTCTTAATGAACTTGAAGGATATTTTGATAAGAATGATGAACTCTTGAAATGGGCAAAAAAGCATAAAACAATGTTTAAAGACCTGGATGATGCACAACTGCAACAAGTTCAGAACATTTTAAAAGAATTCCCAAGATTTGTTGATGAGAACAAAGAGACACCAGAAGCCGACCCTTTTGTTGTTGCCCTTGCTATGTCTAAAGGGTGGACTGTTATCACTTCAGAGCAACCTGCAAACCTAAATGCAAACCCAGGTGCACGTCCCAAAATTCCAAATGTATGCGAACATTATAATGTTAAGTGTATTTACCAATTGCTAGAATTTTTCAGAGAGCAGAAATGGAAATTTTAGGGGACTAGCTAGGTAATGAAGCAAACTGAAACTTGCCCAACCATCGGCTTCTGCCATAATTGTGCTATATTAAAAATACGGTATGAGACACAGCAGGCTAGCCCAAGCAGGAACAGAATTGATATATTCCGTTTACACACAACACCATACTAAATAAGATATAGAAGAGTCTTTTCATGAAAGGAGAAAGTAAAAGGCAAGGATGGATTTAGAGATTCAAGGGTCGCTTCTCCAGGCAGCTGATAAACTTGTTGGCTTTGTGAGCGAGTTAATGCGAACCTCAAAGACCGAAGAAGACCTGCGGATTGGCTTCGAAAAAATCTTAGACCCACTGCTGAAGAGCATTGGTGTCGAATCCCAACCAAGCTATGAGCGTCTAGGTGCCGAAGCAAAAACAGTTTATCGAGGTCGCCCGGATGCAGTGCACGGGCAAGTCATTATCGAGTATGAACCGCCTGGGGCATTTTCTTCTAATCACACCGTGCTTCATGCCCATGAGCAATTGGTTGGCTACATGACAGCAGAAGCTCAAGGTCACAAAACTGATCCCCTCGGTTTATTGAATCGGCTTGTAGGTGTAGGTTTTGATGGTCACTCTATCTTCTTTGTTCAGTATCCACGAAGGAAAAACGGAAAGACAACGACAATAGACAAAGCATTGTTTATTCGCCACGGTCTCTATCCTTTTGCTCCAGAAAGTGCCCGCACTCTTCTCACATACCTGCGTGCCCTCGCCCGTTTGCCACTTACCGCGGAGCACCTCGCCGATAAGTTTGGACCAAAAAGCAAAATCGCTCCAATGGCTGTATCAGCGTTTGCCGATGCATTGGAAAATTGGGGTGGGGCAAGAGTGCGCGTCTTTTTCAACGAGTGGAAACGCTTGTTCGGGATCGTCTATGGGGAGCAATTTAGCACCCAACAAGCAGAAGAAGCACAGGCACTTTCTCGTCTTTATGGCGTAGGCAAGGAGACGGACTTTCAAGAATTGCTTTTCTCTGTCCACACTTATTTTGCGCTTATGATGAAGCTTATTGCTGCCGAGCTTGTCACCCTCAAGGAAAATACTTTCACTGCATCATTCTCCCACCAGCTTACACATACTTCAAAAGAAGGTTTACAAGCACAACTGGCCGATATTGAAGACGGTGGCATTTACGCTAAGCGAGGTATCACTAATTTTCTTGAAGGCGATTTTTTCCAATGGTACTTAGATGCCCTTTCGCCGCGTCTTGAAGAAGCCATCAGAGAAATAGCCAGAGGGCTTTCCGAATTTGAGCCAGCAACAACTACCATCGACCCGGAATCTGCTCGGGATCTTATCAAGAAACTCTATCAGTACTTAGTGCCGCAGGAGGTGCGACATAAACTCGGTGAATACTATACCCCCGATTGGCTCGCTGAACTGGTTTTGAATGAGGTCGACTATAAGGGAAATACGCTTAAGCGCTTGCTCGACCCTGCCTGTGGTTCTGGTACATTTCTTGTTCTCGCCATTCAACGAGCAAAGGAATATGGACGAACTCATAATGAACCTCCACTTGAAACAGCCCAAAGAATCGTTGCAAATATCTGGGGGTTTGACCTGAATCCTTTAGCGGTTATCGCTGCCCGCACCAACTATCTTTTTGCGCTTGGTGATCTCGTCAGTGAACTACGCCATTTGGAAATCCCGGTTTACCTTGCCGATTCAGTTCTCTGGCCTGAGAAAGCAGGGCAAATGCAACTAGATTTTGTCGGTGGAGAACATGTAAAGATTCAAACATCTGTAGGGCAATTTCATGTTCCTTATATTTGGGTAAAAGACGAAGGTTTTCTTATGCGCACAGCCGCGTCACTTGTGGAAAATATGGCAAAACAGAACTATTCAGCTTCCGAAGCAATGGAACGGTTCAAAAAAGAGGGCTTGGTCTTTCCGCCCCATGAGCAGGTGGTACAAAATTTTTACAGTGAAATACTGGAACTTGAGAGACAAGACAAAAATGGCATCTGGGCACGCTTTTTAAAAAACGCCTTTGCGCCAATGATTGCTGGTAAATTTGATTTTGTTGTTGGGAATCCCCCATGGATTCGGTGGGATTACCTCTCTCAAGAGTATCGCAAAGCAACGCTCCAACTATGGAAAGATTACGGTCTCTTTTCGCTGAAAGGATTTGAAACGCGATTAGGTGGTGGTAAGAAAGACTTCTCAATGCTCTTCACCTACGCTGTTTCAGATTACTATCTTAAAGATAGTGGCAAATTAGGATTTCTTATTACACAAGAAGTTTTTAAGTCAAAAGCGGCTGGTGAGGGATTCAGGCGTTTTCGTCTTGGTGAAAGTGGCAAACCACTTAAAGTTTTGAAGGCACACGATCTTGTAACGGTTCAACCCTTTGAGGGTGCAGCAAATAAAACAGCGGCAATGATTCTGAAAAAGGGAAAGGAAACTGTGTACCCTGTCCCTTATATTGTTTGGCAAAGGAAAAAAGGAGTTGGGAAAATTGAGACCGATAAGACATTAGAAGAAGTTTCATTGCTTCTTCAAAAAAGAAAATTGTCTGCCCAACCTATCGATTCGAAAGTTGGTGCTTGGCAAACTATCGCAGCAGGTCAGGAAAGCTTAACCTCAATTCAGGGTAAGAATTCATACGACGCGCATTCTGGAGCTTATATTTCGCCCTACGGTGTTTTTTGGGTAAATATAGATCAAGTCTTATCTGACGGTAAACTTATCATCGGCAACCTTGTGGGAAAGGGAAAAACAAAAATTCAACAAGTAAAAGAAACTATTGAATCAGACTTGGTATATCCTGCGTTGAGGGGTTCTGATATAGAAAGATGGCAAGGGAGTCCTAAAATTTATGTTTTATTGACGCAGGATCCTTCAGTCCGTGAGCCGTATCCGGAAGAGATTATGAAAAGAAATTGGCCTAGGACCTATGGTTATCTAACGAGATTTAAGGACATTTTGCTCTCCCGTGCATCTAAACCGCTTCGGCAACTTGCAGAAAGAACAGCGTTTTACGCGGTTTTCGGTGTAGCAAATTATACAGTTGCGCGATATAAGGTTGTATGGAAACGGATGACTAGCGACCTGATTGCGACAGTTATATCTCAATTTAAAACGCCTTTTGGTTTTAAAACTATCATTCCGGTTGAAACTACCGCCCTCATCGCTACCGATAACGAAGGTGAAGCTCACTATCTCTGTGCTATTATTAACTCAACGCCGGTACGGGAATTTATTAAATCGTTTTCTTCCGCAGGTCGTGGCTTCGGCGCACCCTCAGTAATGAATCACGTCGGTATTCCTAAACTTGATCCCGAAAATGAAATCCACCAAAAACTAGCTCAACTTTCCAAAACTCTCCATGAACTCAAAGCAGCGAATAAACTTGATGAGGTCGCAGGTTTGGAAGAAGAAGTGGATGATTCTGCATGTAAACTATTTGGTATTGAAATTTAGGATTTCCTCTAATGAAATATCTTGTTGCTGTTGTTGGTCCCACAGCAGTAGGGAAGAGTCAGCTTGCTCTTAATTTAGCTCAGTGCTTCGGAGGCGAGATAATAAATGCTGATAGCCGACAGGTCTATCGGTATATGGACATCGGCACAAACAAACCGACTTTAGCTGAGCAAGAACTGGTTCCACATCATCTTATCGATGTGGTAGATCCTGATGAGGATTTCAACCTGGCTCTTTACTGCAAGTTAGCCACTCAAGTGATAGAAGTTGTGCAGCAAAAGGGTAAATTGCCGCTTTTGGTTGGTGGCAGTGGTCTTTATGTTTGGTCAGTAATAGAGGGGTGGAGCATTCCTGCCGTTCCACCAAATAAAGAATTGAGGCGAGCTCTGGAAATTAGAGCGCAAAAAGAAGGCGGTCATACCCTTTATCGGGAATTACAAGATATTGACCCTTTAGCCGCAGGTAAAATCCATTCCACTAATATTCGCCGCCTTATAAGGGCACTGGAGATATATTATGCAACAGGGCAACCTCCTTCGAGATTGCGGCACAAAGAGGCGCAAGACTTCTCCGTAATTATTATCGGATTGACTATGGAAAGGAGCGAGCTGTATAGAAAAATTGACCAGCGAGTTGATAAAATGATAGAGAAAGGTCTTGTTGAGGAGGTGAAAAGTCTATTACAAAGGGGATATGATGTTTCTTTACCTTCTATGTCCGGTATAGGCTATAAACAAATAGGGCAATTTCTCCAAGATGAGATAACCTTGCCTGTTGCTATTGAGAGGATAAAGTATGAGACCCATCGCCTGGCTCGCCATCAATATGCCTGGTTCAGACTCAGTGATGCCCGAATTCATTGGCTTGACGCTAGTCGTTCCTCTGACATTTTGAGCGCAGCCCAAAATTTGGTAAAGGGGTTTTGTCATTGCGAGGAGCATAGCGACGAAGCAATCTCTAATACAAGATTGCCACGCTTCGCTCGCAATGACATGTAGTTACTTATTTAGATGAGATTCTCCAAGTTACAGGCCACAGGAAACGACTTCATTTTGGTAGATGCCAGGGATATGGAATGTAACTGGGCAAGCTTAGCCCAAGCCATGTGCCGCTACCACTTTGGCGTGGGAGCTGACGGACTGATATTGATGCAAAATTCCAATGTTGCCGATTTGAAGACGCGTATTTTCAATTCCGATGGTTCTGAAGCTGAAGCCTGCGGCAACGGGCTAAGATGCCTGACCAAGTATGCCATTGAAAAGAATGTATGTGGCAAAACAATTTTATCTATAGAAAGCCTATCAGGAATAAGACAGGTCAAAGCCCATATGTCAGGCAACAAGGTTAGCCGAGTTGAGGTAAATATGGGTATGCCTCGATTCGAACCTGAACAGATCCCGGTCAATGTAAAAGCTGACGTAATACCAATGCTGAATCATCCTGTGATGATAGGGAAACGAAAATTGACTTTATCTCTTTTATCTATGGGTAATCCCCACGCGGTGAACTTTCTATCTATACCAGTAGCCAGTTTCCCGCTAGCCAAGATAGGGCCTAAAGTGGAAAGGCACCCGATGTTTCCACAAAGAACAAACTTTGAAATAGCTAGAGTTTTGGGTAAGGAAAACATAGAAGCCAGGGTCTGGGAGCGGGGTGTCGGGGAAACTCTGGCCTGTGGCAGCGGTGCTTGTGCCATAGGTGTAGCCGCTCAACTAGCCGGCTACGTAGACAAAGAAGTTGACATAATGTTCCCAGGCGGAACTTTAACCGTGTTCTGGGATGGAGCAGGAGAAGTGTTGCTCTCTGGTCCGGTGGAGGAGGTATTCACGGGGGAATGGCGATATAATTAAAATCAAAAATCAAAATGCAAAAATCAAAATTATTTTTTATCTTTAATTTTTTATTTTCTTAAGCCGATGTCATTTGTAATTACCGTTTATGTGCCTGAAGCCATCGTCATGGCATCAGATAGTCGCCAATCAATTACTATCGCGGGTCAAACTCCCGATGGTAAGAAGTTACCACCTGTGGAGACCATAGCCTCTGATTTTACTTACAAAACATTCTTCTTGAAGAAACAAAGAGTAGGTATATCCGCATATGGCAACTCTCTTCTGGGAAAGGTTCAAATGGAAAGTCATATCAAACGCCTTGAGGAGGAAAAATTGGACGATAGCGATGCTGTAGACAAAGTAGCTGATAAACTTATATCGTACTTTAAGGAAAGGTTTCCTGATGCCGACACAGCCTTTCACATCGCTGGCTTTAAGAAAGAAAAGGGAGTGAGCATCCCTTACGTATATGCTTGTCATATTGGGAGAAATGAGCGAAATAGGGTGAACTTCAACCCAGGTAATAACCAAGTAACATATGGTTGCTCCTGGGGAGGGCAAAGCGACATTATTTCCACGATATTAAAACCCTACCAGATATTGGGCCCAGACAATAAGCCTATCCCTGCTCCTCATATTCCAATCATATATGATAGTATGAATGTTCAGGATGCTATTGATTTTACTGTTTATGCTGTGAGGACTACCATCGATACCATAAAATTTCAAGCAAGAGCTAAGAATGTAGGTGGCTCTATTGATGTCTTGTTATTGATGCCGGAAGAGGAAAAATGGATGCAAAGGAAGGAGCTGCATGCTGTCACTTTGGTGTCCTGAACTTAATTCAGGATCAGGGGAAACTGATGCAATTAGCGAAGCGACTTGATAGATTACCTCCATACCTATTTGTTGACATAAACCAAAGAATAGCAGAAAAACGTGCTAAGGGAGAGGACATAATTAGCTTTGCCATTGGCGACCCTGATTTGCCCACTCCAAGTCATATTATCGAGTGCTTGTGCCAAACAGCGCATGATCCTGCCAATCATCGCTATCCGGAAACCAATGGCTTGCCAAAGCTCCGTGAAGCTATTGCTCAGTGGTATGAGAAACGTTTTGGAGTTGTCTTGGATAAGGACAAGGAAGTATTACCACTTATTGGCTCTAAAGAAGGGATTGGACATATGGCTTTATGCTTTATTGGGCCTGGGGACATAGCTTTAGTGCCTGACCCAGGATATCCTGTGTTTTCTATGGGTACTATACTGGCTGGTGGCGAACCTTATTATATACCTCTTAGAGAAGAGAATGACTTTTTGCCCGATTTCGAAAGCATCCCGGAAAAAATGGCTAATCAAGCAAAGCTTATGTGGCTAAATTATCCTAACAATCCCACCGGAGCTACTGCTGATCTTGATTTCTTCGTCCGGGTGGTTGATTTTGCCCGGCGGCATAATTTAGTGATTTGCCATGACGCCGCTTATACTGAAGTTTCTTTTGATGGCTACCGACCACCAAGTTTTTTACAAGTACCTGGGAGTAAGGAGGTGGGCGTGGAATTTCATTCTTTATCTAAAACTTATCATATGACAGGGTGGCGAATAGGCATGGTGGTAGGCAACGCTCAAATAATAGACGCCTTATTCCGTGTTAAATCTAATCTGGATTCAGGCATTCCTCAGGCAATCCAATATGCCGCTATTGATGCTCTGAGTGGTTCACAAGACCACATTGCTGAGCACAATGCTATTTTGCAACGCCGCCGAGATAAATTGCTAAAGGTCCTTAAGGAGATAGGGCTGGAAGCCAAAACACCCAGGGCCAGCTTCTATGTCTGGGCTAAAGTTCCCCAGGGCTATAGGTCTGTGGATTTTACCAGGAAATTGCTGGACGAAGCCGGTATAGCTGTAACTCCAGGTGTTGGCTACGGAAAAGAGGGAGATGGTTACATCAGGTTCTCCTTGACCACTTCCGATGACCGCTTGGAGCAGGGGATAAATCGTCTACTATCCTGGCGTCCCTCGCCAGATAAGGGGGGTGCTCTAGTAGTTGTCTGATTTATCAGCCCTGAATCCAGTTCAGGGCCAATAAATTGGGCAACTACATTTCTTTTGTCCCTCGCCAGATAAGGGACAGGAGGGTAAGATAAAGCAGAAGCTTTTCTCTACAGAAACAAGCGTAGAACGAGCATTCCTGGTAGGGGTAGAGACTAAGTCTGCCGATGACAAATTGTCAATTACGGATTCTTTACAGGAATTATCCTATCTGGTTCAATCGGCTGGCGCCACTGTGGTAGGCATGTTTTTCCAGAAGCTAGACATGCCGTCTCCCACCCATTATATAGGCAAGGGAAAGCTCGCCGAGTTAATCAGTCTCAGGGAGCAGACTTACTACGATACCGTTATTTTTAATGATGAGTTGTCGCCAAGACAACAGAGAAACCTGGAAGAAACGTTGGGAGTTAAGGTCATTGACCGCACAACCCTCATCTTAGATATTTTTGCCAAGAAAGCTCGAACTCGTGAAGGGCAAATTCAAGTTGAGTTAGCTCAGCATCAATACCTTTTGCCGAGACTTGTTGGTCAGTGGAGTCATCTGGAACGACTTGGCGGTGGTATCGGTACCAGAGGTCCAGGGGAATCTCAATTGGAAAGTGATCGACGTCTCATCCACAAGCGCGTCAGTCGTATCGAGAGGGAAATAGAGAATGTGAAGAAACATCGAACTCTTTATAGGAGGCGGCGCAAGGAAGTAGGTATACCCGTTGCCGCTCTTGTGGGTTATACCAATGCTGGCAAGAGCACTTTGTTTAACACTTTAAGCAACGCCGGTGTTATTGTAGAAGATAAACTTTTTTCCACACTGGATCCTGTGACCCGTCGTCTGGCTTTGCCTGATGGACGGCAATTCTTGCTTACTGACACCGTCGGATTTATTCACAAGTTACCACCATCAATTGTATCAGCCTTCCGCGCTACGCTAGAGGAACTTAGTGAAGCTGAATTACTTTTGCATATAGTTGACATAACACACAAAAACGCTGCTAACCAATGTCACACAGTAGAAAAGATACTAGGAGAGTTAGACCTCAAAAACAAACTGAGAATCACAGTGTTTAACAAATTAGATCTAGCTCTGAACAATGAAGCAGAGCTAGAAGCTCTAAATTATCAAAAATCCCCTTCCTCCTTTCCTTATTTTAAAGAACAAATTCCACTACCCGATGAAAGAATAGCTCTTATCTCAGCAAAGAAGGGCTGGGGTATTGATAAACTGTTGGCTAAGATAGCGTGCAATTTACAGTGAGGGGGCAACAAATGGGAAAAGAGATGGCAGAGAGAATTAAGAAGCTTAAAGAAATTAAGGGTGCCGCAATGATGGGAGGGGGAAGGGAGAAAATAGAGAAGATACACCAAAGAGGAAAACTAAGTGCCAGGGAAAGAATAGACCACTTACTTGATCCCGGCAGTTTTGTTGAGTGGAATTTGCTGGCGGGATGTGATAAAGGAACGCCTGGTGATGCTGTGGTAGCTGGGTATGGAACTGTAGGGGGGAGGGTCGTTTGCATTTACTCTCAGGACCCTACAGTGTTGGGTGGTTCGATAGGTCCTTTGCACGGTTATAAGATGTATCGAACTATAGAAAGAGCACTGGAAATGAGGGTTCCGCTTGTTGGCTTACATGACTCGCCAGGCGCCAGGACAGCTAGACCGGAAGAAGGAGGTGGTGCTTTCGGTGCCTTAGGAGTTCAATCCGAGAAAAGCGGGGTTTCTGTTTTTTTCGCCAATACTGAAGCTTCAGGCGTAATACCTCAAGTTTCTGCTATCCTGGGTTCTTGTGCTGGTATCTCAGTTTATTCTCCCGCTCTAACTGACTTTATCTTTATGGTGGATGGAATCAGTCATATGTTTATTACTGGTCCGCGCATTGTCAAATCCGTTATGGGTGAAGAGGTTACTATGGAGGAGCTGGGTGGTGCCAAGATGCACTCCAGAATTTCTGGCGTCGCCGATTTTATGTTGAATAGTGAGGAAGAGTGCTTCAATATGATTAAGAAATTGCTTTCCTTTCTTCCCTCCAACAATGAAGAAGCACCACCGATAATTGACACCAAGGACGATCCCGATCGCCTTGACGAAGCCTTGGCTGAAATAGTATCTGACGATCCTCACAAGTCTTACGATATGCATCATGTGATTACCCGTCTGGTTGATAATGGGGATTTCCTGGAGATGAAGAAAGAATTTGCTCCTGAGATAATCACAGGTTTTGGCCGCCTGGCTGGTCAGTCGGTGGGTATTGTTGCTAACCAACCCATGGTGCGCGCCGGGAGTTTAACTATCGACAGCTCTGACAAGCAAGCCAGATTTATAAGATTTTGCGATGCTTTTAATATACCTATAGTTATATTGGTAGATACCCCCGCTTATATGCCTGGCTTGGAACAAGAGCATGGTGGAATAATACGTCACGGGGCTAAAGTGCTCTACGCTCTTTGTGAGGCTATTGTGCCTCGAATTGCTGTAGTATTGCGTAAGGCGTATGGAGGAGGGAATTTAGGAATGGGCGTAATGCCCGGCTTTCGCACGGACTTTATTTTTTACTGGCCAATAGTGGAAGCAGGTGTACTGGGCCCTGAGCAATCGGTAGAACTTTTCTACTCTAAGGAGATAACAGAGGCGGAAGATCCGGTAAAATATAAAGAGGAAAAAGTGAAGGAATATCGCCAGAAATATGCTAATCCTATATTTGAAGCCTCTGTCAATCCTTATGTGGAAGATGTTATTGAGCCTAAGGATACTAGACGGATGTTAATAAGAGCTCTAAAGCTCCTGCGCAGTAAGAAAGTTAGCCGGCAGTCCAAGCGGCATGGAAACATTCCTCTGTAGGGTGAAATTGCAACAAGTTGAAGAACTATCATGACTGTGTCAATGTTTACAGTTAAAGGGGCAATGTCTATACTTGGATAACAAAATAAGAGATGAGAAAGGAAAGATGGACAAAACTGTGGTAAGAACACAACCAATTAATCTTGCAGGCTTATGGAGATTAAAAGTGATAGTTCCAGAAACAAAGGAATTACTGGACATGATGGAAGAATTAAGGAGGACTGGAAAGGCAGATGCAATCCACTTTATGTCTGCGATTTCTGTGCCTGAAGTAGATGAAATTATAACTTTAGACCATCACTTTAAAAGTGTGAAAAACCAGATTAAGGTGGCTATTTTGAGTGAGGAGGGTAAGGAATGAAGCGTCCTAAAATTCCGAGCACTTGGCTGGTTAGCCTAATCCTAGTGGTTACCTTGCTGGTGACAGCCCTTCCTTTGGGAGTGAGCAAAGTCGAAGCCTCTCCGGCAACTATTTATGTGCTAGATGACTACCCAACGATACAAGCAGCCGTAGATGCCGCAAGCTCCGGCGACACCATAATTGTCAGGGATGGCACCTATTCCGAGAACGTGGATGTGAATAAGAGCCTAACCATTCAGTCAGAGAATAGAGCTGACTCAACCATCGTTCAGGCAGCAAATCCAGATGACCATGTCTTTGTATATTAGGATTGAATAACGTTAAATGTAGAGGTGATAATAGAGAAGGAGGAAAAGAAATGTCTATGAGAAGCATTAAAGTGAACAAAAATTACCAGCTCACCATCCCCAAAGAAATACGAAAGGAAATCGCGATAGAGGCAGGCGATGAAATAGAAATGCTGGTCAACGAAAAGAAGGAGATTATTATTTGCAAGGTGAAGAAGGGAGCCTTGGAGGATAGCTTTGGAATTTGGGCTGGAGAGAAAAGTGGGATTGATTATGTGAATGAGATTCGAGATGAAGCCGAGCAGAGGTTACAGGAGAGAGGTATTGAATAGCATTGTTATTGACACGGATATACTAATTGATCACTTTCGAGGTCTGGAAAGAGCCAAGGAATGTCTTAAGAGGATAGAAGATGGTAAAGTAAAAGGAGTTATTTCGGTTATAACAGAGGCGGAGCTAGCTGCAGGAGAAAGTATGAAAGACACTTCGTTGCAAATGAAGGTTAAGAGATTGCTAAGCATCTTGGAAGAAGTTGAAGTCACTTCAGAGATTGCGTGGAAAGCCGGTGAACTGAAGCGTGACTACAAATGCCGCTTAATGGATGCGTTAATTGCAGCAACTGCATTAGGATTGAACTTAAAACTGGTGACCAGAAATAGTAAACATTATGAAAAGATTATAGAGTTGGAAATAGAGAAGCCATATTAGGGAGGGTATGTTAGGAAAAGTTGAAAAGTGGACTGCCTTAAAGTTCAAAAGTGGGCTCCTTGTACCATCTGAGCCTCCCACTATATTCGGACCTCGAGAGCGTCTCTTTGTATATCGGGAATAAGGTGAACTTCAACCCATTCCCTCAGCGGCACATGTGGTAGTCGTATCTCATGGTTAAATAAGGATATCTTGTGGTAGCCATCAACCATCCTGCTCACTAGTAAACCTTTTATGTATTTGCACATCTCCCTCCTTTTTTCAGAGGGATATACATTATCCAGAGTCCACTTTTCAGGCTTAAACAGTCCACTTTTGAATTTTATTTAACACATATTAGGGAAGGTATTGACAACGAAAAGACTCAAACCAATCTGGAATATGATGGTGGTTTTGCTTATCGGGGTCTTGTTGGTGACAGCCCTTCCTTTGGGAATGAGCAAAGTTAAAGCCTCTCCAGCAACAATCTGCGTCCCTGATGATTACCCTATGATTCAAGCAGCGGTGGATGCTGCTTTCTTTGAGATACCCTGCAAGATTGTTACGGGTGGACTTTTGAGCTAAAATTTAGGGAAACTGACTCTTGAAGAGGATATATTCAGACACCTGTGTATGGTGCCGCCCCTTCGATGAACCTTCACCAAGAGTCGATGTTGAAAGGAAAGCCTTCCTTGGCATATTACGAAAGGTCTATGAAAACGAATTCAGCGTGGTGGGCTCAATATTTCTGGAAATTGAAGTCGATAAAATAAAAGGGGAAGCACAAAGAAGGGCAATAAAGGATTCTATGCTTAGGGTTGTGTCAGAAAAGGTGGGACTTATTTCAGAATAAGGTATTGTCTAGGAAAAGAGAAGTACAAAAGCTAGGTTTAAGGGATATAGATGCTTATCACCTAGCTTGTGCGGTCGAGAGCGGTGCAGAATACTTTATATCTGTCGATGATGAGATTTTGTGGAAAGGAAGAGAAATAGAATCTCAATAGCAGATAAAGGTTTGTAATCCAATAGAGTTTTTAAGGAGGGAAGACAATGGCGACTAAGGCAGAAGTGTTAGAAAAAGTATTGAGGATTGTTAAAGGCGAACTCCCCTATGATGAGTATGTGCAATTGCTGGAAATCATCACTCATAAAGTAGGTGATTCGGTAAAAGAAATAAGGGAGTTGAGGAACAAGCTCACCGACGAAGATATCTTGAGATTACTAAGAGAAAGGAAAGTTTTATCTACCGAATAAGAGGGGAAAATCAAAAGGAGGTTTTGCAATGAAAGGGATCAAACCAATCTGGAATATGATGGTGGTTTTGCTTATCGGGGTCTTGCTGGTAGCAGCGCTTCCTTCGGGAGTGAGCAGAGTTAAAGCCTCTCCAGCAACCATCTGTGTCCCCGATGAGTATGCTACGATACAAGCTGCGGTGGATGCTGCAAAGTGATATAATCGGGCAGGAGATAACAAACAATGGCAGAACCAAGACAAATAACAATAGGCAACATGTCCATTGAGGATTTCAAAACCTTAATTAGCCAGATCATTGATGAAAAACTAGCACACTATCATCTGGTACATGTAGATGAGCAGGGATATATGTATGTCTTTACTGAGGAGAGTTTGTTACCTTTAGAGCCTGGATTTGAAGCTGGACTTGAGGAATCTATAAGGCAAGCGGAAGAGGGGCAACTAATAGAGGAGAAGGAAGTGTGGTCAAAGTTAGGGATATGATGGATGTATGAGCGTTTCCTTTAGGTGCTTTGGCTGAGGGTGCAACGACCTGGTATTGTTCGCGACGATTTACAGGATTAACTAATGCAATAAAATACAGCAACGGGGGGCATAATGGTATCTATTATCTTGCCTAAAAAGCTTGACGAAAAACTAAGGGACAAGGCTGAGGAAACAGGATATTTGCCTGAGGAATTAGGGGTTGAGCTAATCCTCAAGAGTTTGAACGAGAAGCTTGACCCTGAAGATCTTGTGGCACACTATCAAATCCTAAGCGAGAAATACCTTACAGAAGCGAAAGGGTTTTTGAGTAAGGGAGACCTTGTTCAAACTTCTGAAAAACTATGGGGTGCTACTGCATTAAGCATCAAGATGGCAGCAGCTAAAAGAGGCTTAAAACTCGAAAAACATGGCAGTTTATGGGCTTTTATAGATTCATTGGCGGAAGAAAGTGGGGACAGGGAGATTATCAGGTTCTTTCATGTGGCAAATGGCTTGCATAAAAACTTCTATGAGAATGAAATGACTCGCAAAACCGTAGAAATCTCAGCGGAGGATATTGAGAAGTTAATTGCTAAATTAAGGGGGCTATCATGATGAAAGAAATCAAATCACTCTGGAAGTTTGCGGCGATTCTGATTATTGGAGTCTTGCTGACAACGGCGGTCCCTTTAAGTATCGTCAGCAAAGCTGAAGCCTCTCCAGCAACCATCTATGTCCCTGACAACTACTCAACAATTCAGGCGGCGGTAAATGCCGCAAGCCCCGGTGACACCATAATCGTTAGAGATGGAACTTACACCGAGAATATAAATATCAGCAAGGACAACCTAACCATTCAGTCGGAGAATGGGGCTGAGACAACGATTGTCCAGGCACCAGATGGAAACAATCACATGTTTGAAATTCACGCAAACTATGTAGAGATAAGCGGCCTTACAGTCAAGGGTGCACCAGGCTACAGTAGTTTATACACTAATGCCACTGCCACCATGGGCCAGGCTGGAGTATACCTTAACGAAGCGCACTATTGTAGCATTTATAAAGACGTCCTCCTGAATAGCGACTTGGGAGTCCTGATCGTCTCTTCCTCAAATAATGTTATTAGGAGTTGCCATCTCTCTGGAGAAGGCCTTGGGTATGGAGGTGGTATCTATGCAACAGGAGCTACAGGCAACAATATTATTCAAGACAACTTTGTTGAGAGCTTTTGGCATGCTCTTTGGTTTCATGGTTCAAATGGCAACCTTATCAAGGGCAATACTATAACAAATACAAGTTTTAATATTTGTTGGGACGGCCCATCAATTAACAATATATGTTTTCTCAACAACTTCATGGCACTTTACCCAGCTGCATATTTGTCCATTCCCAATTTCTGGAACACACCACAGAAAGTAACCTACATCTACAAGGGTAACACTTACACAAATTATCTAGGCAACCACTGGCTGTACGTCGGAACCGATGCAAATAATGATGGGGTCGGAGATGCCCCCTATCTCTTCTACGGAGTCTGGGACACACCACAAACGGTTGACCAAGACAATTATCCGCTGCTGGAGCCTTTTGAGAATTATCTAATAGGTGCTACTCCGGCATTAAAAGTCTGTATTGATCCAGGGCATGACCCTGCAAAAAAGCCGCTTGAATATGCAATAAACAAAGGAGTTGCGGACAAATTAAAGTTTAAGTTTGGGGCAAAAGGTATAGTGATCTATTTAACAAACCCGGACGATGACATTTCAGCTCGTATTAGTTATGTTAATACCTTAAAACCTGACGTCTTTGTTTCATTACACTGTAATGCACTTGAAGGATTTAGAAATGGTACACCTATAGGCACAGTCCAAGGAAGTGAGGTTTGGATTTATGACGATGCCGATTCTAAGGAACAAGCGATAAAGGAGCTGGATCTGGCAGTCCGAACTGTGGGAGGGCTGAGTAAGGGAGTAGATAGCAAACTTCGTAAACCGTGCGAGAAATTACCATTGGGTGTAAAAGAAAAATGCTCTCCGTGGCCAGGAGGTATTCCCATTCTGTGCAGTGTTACTGTATGTCCAGCTGTCTTGCTGGAAATGGAGTTCTACGACTATGGTAAGCCTGTAGCATATAAGGGCGTAAACTATTCAAATATGCTCGAATTAATGAACACGGATGTATGGCAGGAGGATGCAGCGCAAGGAATCGCTGATGGAATCCTTGGATATTTCCAGAGAATGGGGCTCATTATTACCGCCTATAGTCCAGTAGACATCCTTGTTGTCGACCCCAATGGTCTTAAAATCAACAAGCAATTAAACGAGATTGTAGGAGCAACTTACAGTGAAATCGATTTAGATGGAGATGGAGACCTTGACGACCAAATTAGCATTCCTGACAGAAAGATAGGAGATTACATTATAACGCTGATACCAGAACCAAGTGCTTTGCCTGCTGATACATACAGTCTTGAAGTTTTAGGAGGTGGGAAAGCTATCGTCTTAGCTAAGGATGTTCAAATTGCTGATATTCCAAGTCAGCCTTACAAAATCCAGTCAACAGAATCTGGAATTAACGCTGCGCCGATTGCCAATGCTGGCCCAGACCAGACAGTTTATGTAACTCCACCAGCTACCACGGCAGAGGTTACCCTTGATGGCTCTGCCTCCTATGACCCAGATGGTGACCCCTTAACCTACAACTGGACTTGGGATGGTAAAGTTGCTCATGGGGTAAATCCGACAATAGAGCTTCCTTTGGGAACTACCACGATTACCTTAGTGGTCAATGATGGCAAAGTGAATTCAGAGCCAGATACGGTAGATATTACAGTTAAGCAAAGAGCGGCTCCACCGGTAGGTGGCGAGGCTTATCCCATAAATAAAGTTGCTATTTTGGCTCCCTGGGTTGCCTTGCTTGCAGCCATTATAGTTGGCACTACTATATTTGTGAGGCGTCGCAGGGTTTAGGTGTAGACATTGTGCCTAAGTTCGAGGCAAAAAAGCGTGCCAGAAGCAGGTCTTCAAAGGGAGGCTTGCCTTGGTTTGCCTGGCTGGCTATCGCGCTGGGGATTGTTGCTATCATTGCCTTTGTCCGCACTTTTCCCATAAGCGGACCAGCTGGCTCAAGCCAGTCTGGCGAGTCAAAGGCAGCTATAATCGACCAGCTTTATAGCCTGCAGCCAAACGAGGATTTTATTAGCGAGGTTACCCAACAGCTTGAGGCCTATGGCTTTGCGGTTGATATCTACCAGGGCGATGATGTTAGCGTTGACCTTTATCGCCAGTTGCCAAGCTATGCATATGACTTAATTATCTTCCGTGCTCATTCTGGCTTGTTAGGCAGCAAAGAGGAGATAATCAGAAGAACCTGCATATTTACCAACGAGCCATATAGCGAAACAAAACATGTTACCGAGCAATTAGGCGACCAGTTGGCCAAGGCGAGGATTGATGAAAATCGTCCCTGGGTTTTTGCCATAGGAGATAAATTTGTCACTCAGAGTATGGAAGGGCAATTCGGCAATACAGTTGTTGTAATGATGGGCTGCTCATGCCTCTATCTTGATGACTTGGCACAAGCCTTCATTGATAAAGGTGCTTCAGCTTATATAGCCTGGGATGCCACTGTCGAGTTAGATTACGTAGATAAAGCGACAGTAAGTCTAATCAAGAATCTGTGCTCTAGGAACTTTACGCTAGAGAAGGCAGTCGATCTCACTATGGCTACAGAAGGGTCAGACCCAAAATATCATGCAGTGCTCAAATACTACCCGCCAAAAGGTGGTAATAAAACCCTAAAGCAATTAATCAACACTTGACGATGCCAAAAACGGAAGATAAAGCTGAGCCCTGCAGCTGAAGAGTTTGTCATCGATGAGAGGGCACTGAGAATAATGCTGGTCTAAGTTAAGGTTTCACCCTCACCTCGTATCTTAACAATATGTTATCCTAATACTCAAGAGGGGCGGGACAGACCGTTCTCACCTGGGTCTAAAAAGACCGTGATTAAGCGTGGTCGTCTCACCCCAGGTCTCCAGGAGCCCGAACAGTTGCGTGGGCCATATGAAGTATATGAGCTCGAATCGCTTCGCGAGGACGGGACAAATAGGAGAGAAAGGAGTACGAGATGCAAAAGAACAAAGAGTATGTA
>Ga0210051_1001976_pt1 | contig 20734 bp, 13 predicted proteins | sample CryGey092014_all_FD_185464 | JGI IMG/M metagenome (GOLD analysis project Ga0210051, IMG submission 185464) | Groundwater microbial communities from aquifer - Crystal Geyser CG23_combo_of_CG06-09_8/20/14_all (SPAdes) (version 2) | ecosystem: Environmental > Aquatic > Deep subsurface > Groundwater... | reverse complement strand
AGCCAAGCTGACAGAGGTCCGTCCTCTGTGAAATCTTTTAGCTTTAAGGATTTCCCTGAACTTTCTCTGGTCTTTTCAGTTATATTGATAGGTTTGGGATTGGCAATAGCTGGAATGTATTATTGGGCAGGAAGAATTTATTTAGCTGATGTTTATAGCAGGGCAGCCCAGAGAGAAGCTCGGGTTGAGAATTTGGAAAGAGCAGTGTTTTTTAATCCCTATCAGGGGCAATATAAGATTTTGTTAGCCAGGGCTTATTTAATAGAGGTAAATCGAGAGGTGGTAAAACCAGCAGCTGAGCAGGACTCAGTCAGAATTCAACTTATGACAGCTAAAGCCATTGACCAGGCGAGGAGAGCTACTGAAGGAGCGCCTCATTGGGTTGCTAGCTGGGAGACCCTGGGAATGGTTTATCGAGATATTCAGTTATGGGCTAAAGGAGCGATTGAATGGGGGATAAAGAGTTTTGAGAAAGCTTTGGAACTTGAACCCCAAAATCCGGTTTTCCCTACCGAATTGGGAAAATTGTATTTATTGTCAGGTGATAATGATAAAGCCCGCCAGGAATTTGAAAAAGCCATTTCTTTAAAAGAAGATTATATTGAAGCTCAGATTCAAATTGTTTTCTTAATTGAAACCCAAGAAAATTTGAAAGGAGCGGTGAGGAAAATGGAGGAGTTGGCAGAACGTTGGCCCCTGAGTAGCGAAGTGCTATTTCAGTTGGGTCGGCTTTACTTTAACGATGATAGATTAGATGAGGCGATTACTCAATTTCAGAGAGTGATTGCTTTGGTGTCAAATCATTCCAATGCTCATTATTCTTTGGGTTTGGCTTATCAGAGAAAAGGTCAGACCAATTTGGCAATTAGCGAGTTTGAAAAAGTTTTGGAATTAAATCCAGGTAATCCTGATGTTGAAGCAAAACTTAGAGAACTAATAAGGAGTAAGGAGTAAATAGGGTTGACAAATTTTTAAAAAAAGATACAATTAATTTTAGGTCTACTAATTTTTATTTTAATACTTGAAATTTTTCTTTTTTTAAAATCTAAACAACTTTTAACCCTAAAAAGCGGGACTTTAGGGTATTTTTCACATACCTAATTGATTGAGGTCCGACCTCGATCATTCGATGATCGAGGTCGGACCTCGAACATTGGATAAAATCTAATGGAGGAGAAATTTATCTCAAAAGAGTTTATTCCGACTGAATTTTTTCATACATTTAATCGGGGGGTAGAAAAACGCAAAATTTTTTTAGATGAACAAGATTATTATCGAGGCGTTCATGACATTTATGAATTTAACGATACTAACACTAGCGTCAATGTAAAGCGCCGATTCATTAATGGAAATCTCATTGATGGAGGTCGGACCTCCATCAATAGGAAGCCGAGAAATTTATTAATAGATTGTATATCTTGGTGCTTAATGCCCAACCATTATCATTTTTTTTCTCGTCCCAGGGTGAAAAATGGACTCTCTAAATTTCATCAGAAATTCGGCACAGGGTTTACTGGTTATTTTAATTTAAAATACAACCGAAGTGGAGTTTTGTTTCAAGGTGGCTATAAGAAGGTAAGAGTAGAAACCGATGCCCAGCTCGGATATTTAGTTTGTTATATCCATTCAAATATTTTAGATACTTGGAAACCGAACTGGAAGGAAAAGGGGTTGAATAATTTTGAACTTCAAAACGCCTTAAACTTTTTAGAAGACAAGAAAAATCGTTGGTCTAGCCATCAAGATTATTTGGGTATTAAAAATTTCCCTTCTTTGATTTCTACTGAATTTTTATTTAAATTTTTTGGCGGGCCCCAAGGCTATAGAAATTATTTTACTGATTGGCTAAAACAATACGAAAAAAATATTAAATATATTAAAAAATTAGTTTTAGAAGATTGATGGAGGTCCGACCTCGAACATTTGATAGGAGGTCCGACCTCGAACAAATAATAATATATAAATAATATAAATAATATAAATATGAGGGGGATAAAGACAAAAAATTTTGGGATGGCAAAGGTTTATTTAACTCTGCCTTATTTGTTAAATTTGCAACAGGAAACCTGGCAGAGATTTTGGGAAAGAGATTTAAAAGACCTTTTTGCTGAAGTTTCTCCTATTCGCGATTATACCGGTAAAGAGCTGGAGCTCTGGTTTTTGGATTATAAATTGGACAAGCCAAGGTATAAGTCGGACCTTGAAGCAAAAAAGAATAACGATTCTTTTGAAGCGCCCTTGAAGGTTCGAGTGAGATTAGTAAATTTAAAAACCAAAGAGATTAAAGAACAGGAGGTCTTTTTGGCTAATTTTCCCCTGATGACCGAGAGGGGAACTTTTATTGTCAACGGAGTAGAAAGGGTGGTTATTTCCCAATTGATTCGCTCGCCAGGAGCTTTTTTCACTTTAAATAGAATAGCTGGCAGAAATTTATTTGGAGCAAAAATAATTCCCAATCGGGGAGCTTGGTTAGAATTTGAAACAGAGAGTTCAGGAGTGATTGGAGTGAAAATTGACAGGAGAAGAAAAGTGGCAGCCACCACTTTATTGAGGGCTTTTGGGATAGGCGATGAAGCTAAAGCTTCATCTTCACCCTTCGCTATCGCTCGGATAGCGGAAGAAGACAGAATAAAAGAAATTTTTAAAGACGTTGATATAGGGGAAACAAAATATATAAAAGAAACTTTATTAAAAGATTCAACTAAAGACCAAAAAGAAGCTTTGGTTGAGATTTATCGGAGATTAAGACCAGGGGAAATGGCTACTCCTGATACAGCTCGAGAATTGATTAAAAATATGTTTTTCAATTTTGAAAGATATGATTTGTCTAAAGTAGGAAGATGGAGGATGAGGCAGAGATTGCCGGAATTGGGAAAAACGAAAAGCAAAAGCAAAAGCAAAAGCAAAAGCAAAAGCAAAAGCAAAGAAGAGGAGATTAGGACAGAAGACAGAGTTTTAAAGTCAGAGGATGTAGTGGCGACCCTAAGGGAGATAATAAGGTTAAATAATAACCCCGATGCTCAGCCAGACCAGATTGACCATTTAGGAAACAGGCGAGTAAGAACCCTGACTGAACTTTTACAGAACAGGTTGAGAATAGGTTTGATGAGGATGGAGCGAGTTGTTAAAGATAGAATGTCAATTTTAGATATTCATACTATATCTCCGATTCAGCTTATTAATCCCAGGCCGGTGATGGCAGTGCTCGAGGAATTTTTTACCTCCTCCCAAATCGCCCAATTTATGGATAACGAGAACCCTTTAGCTGAGCTGGAGCATAAAAGAAGATTAACGTCTACCGGTCCCGGTGGTTTAGCCAGAGAGAGGGCTGGGTTTGAAGTAAGAGATGTTCAGCCTTCCCACTATGGGAGGATTTGTCCAATTCAAACACCCGAAGGTCAAAATATCGGATTGGTTGGACATTTGGCGGCTTTCGCTAAAATTAATCCTTATGGATTTATTGAGACCCCTTATTTGAAAGTAGAAAAAGGGAAGGTTCGAGCAGGGGTTCACTACCTCAACGCCTACGAAGAAGAAAAATATAATATTGCCCACGGTGGAGTGGCAGTTGATGAAAAAGGTGAAATTTTAGCCAAAAAAGTTGAAGCCAGAATTAAGGGAGTGCCGGGACTGGTAGAGAGAGAAAAAATTGATTTTATTGATGTTTCTCCTGAGCAATGTTTTTCAGTGGCTACAGGATTGATTCCCTTTTTAGCCAATGATGATGCTAATCGAGCCTTGATGGGTTCAAATATGCAGCGTCAATCTGTTCCTTTAATTCAACCAGAGGTGCCCCTGGTTTGTACTGGTTTGGAAGAAAGGGTAGCTCGAGATTCCGGCCAGGTGGTGATAGCCAAGGAAGATGGCATTATTAAAGAAGTTGATGCTGACCATATTACTCTAAAGTCAAAAATTTATAATTTAAAAACCTTTATCAGAACAAATCAGTATACTTGTTTTCATCAAAAGCCAATTGTTCAAAAAGGTCAGCGAGTAAAAAAAGGAGATATTCTGGCTGATGGAGGAGGAATTTCTCAAGGGTCTTTAGCTTTAGGTAGAAATGTTTTGGTGGCATTTTTACCCTGGCGGGGATTAAATTTTGAAGACGCTATAGTGATATCAGAAAGATTGCTTAGAGACGATGTTTTTACTTCAACTTTCATTGAGGATTTTATCTGCGATGTTAGAGAAACAAAATTAGGGCCAGAAATTACTACTTCTGATATTCCTAATGTTGCTGAAGAAAAATTAAAAGATTTGGACGAAGAAGGAGTTGTCAGGATTGGAGCTGAAGCAGGTCCTAATGACATTTTAGTTGGAAAAATTTCTCCCAAAGGAGAAACTGAATTAACAGCTGAAGAAAGACTGTTGAGGGCGATTTTTGGAGAAAAAGCCAAAGAATTTAAAGATACTTCTTTAAGATTGGAATATGGCAAGACAGGAAGGGTGATAGGAATAAAAGTATTTTCTCGAGAGCTTGGTCACAAATTAGAACCAGGCATTATCAAGCGAATTCAAGTAGAGGTCGCAAAATTAAGGAAAATACAAGCCGGCGATAAGTTAACCGGTCGTCATGGAAATAAAGGAGTAGTTGCCAAAATTTTGCCGGTTGAGGAAATGCCTTTTATGGAAGACGGGAGACCAGTAGATATTATCTTAAATCCTTTGGGGGTAGTTTCTCGAATGAATATCGGTCAAATTTTAGAGACCCATTTAGGTTTGGCAGCTAAAAAGTTGGACTATGTGGCAATTTCTCCTGGTATGTCAGGAGCAACAAAAGAAGATATTAAGGAGGAGTTTAAAAAAGCCGGCCTTCCCGAAGATGGCAAAATGACTTTATACGATGGCAGAACGGGCGAAGCCTTTCCAGAAAAAATTACGGTGGGCTATATTTATATGATGAAGTTGGTTCATATGGTTGAGGATAAAATCCATATGCGTTCAATAGGTCCTTATTCTCTCATAACCCAGCAACCCCTGGGGGGAAAAGCTCAATTTGGTGGTCAGAGGTTTGGCGAGATGGAAGTCTGGGCTTTAGAGGGTTATGGGGCAGCTTACATTTTACAAGAAATGTTGACTATAAAATCGGATGATGTTTTGGGTCGGACAGCTACCTATGAGGCAATTTTGAGGGGGGAAGAAATTAAAAGCCCAAACCTGCCGGCCTCTTTTAATCTATTAATTGGGGAATTGAAATCATTGGGATTAAATATAGAAGTAAAAGAAAAAGCCTAAATATGACGAGACCCGACCTCGCAACGAGGTTGGGTCTCGTTGCGAGTTTTATGAGGGTTGAAGACATTGAGACAATAAGAATAAAATTAGCTTCACCAGAGGTGATTTTGAATTGGTCTTTTGGCGAGGTGACAAAAGCCGAGACCATTAATTACAGAACCCAGAGGGCAGAAAAAGATGGGCTTTTCTGTCAGAAAATTTTTGGGCCGGAAAAGGATTATGAATGTTATTGCGGCAGATACAAAGGCATTCGCTATAAAGGAATTGTTTGTGATAAATGCGGGGTGGAAGTAATTAAGTCAAATGTTAGGCGGGAAAGAATGGGTCATATTAACTTAGCAGTTCCCTGTGCCCACATTTGGTTTTTAAAGGGAGTTCCCTCGAGAGCGGGATTGATTTTAGATATTCCTGCTCTAAAATTGGAAAGGATAACTTACTTTTCCGGTTATATTATTACTAAAGTTTCAGTAGAGGAAAAAAAGAAGGTCTTAGAAGAGATGGAGAAGGAATATAAGGGGAAGCAAAAATTGAAAATAAAAAAAGCAGAATTGGCAGAGCTTAAAATGGCTAGGGACAGGGCTAAGGAGGAAATATTACAGATAAAACCTTTGAAAATTTTATCAGAGGTTGAATATAGAGAACTTTCTTTAAAATACGGTCAATGCTTTGAAGCCGGAACAGGAGCTGAAACTTTAAGAGAGATATTTGCCGCTCTTGATTTAAAGAAATTAGCTAAAGACCTTAGAGCCGAAATTAATGTTTTGAAAACCGGGGAAGCCAAAAGAAAAATTTTAAGGAGGTTAAGGGTAATTGAAGGAATGCTCAGAGCTCAGATTAAACCCGAGTGGATGTTTTTGACTGTTTTGCCGGTATTACCTCCGGATTTAAGACCAATGGTCCAATTAGATGGGGGAAGATATGCTTCTTCTGATTTGAATGATCTTTACCGCCGGGTTATCAATCGCAACAATCGCTTGAAATATCTTTTGGAAATTTCCGCCCCCGACGTTATTGTCAGGAATGAAAAGAGAATGTTGCAAGAGGCAGTTGATGCTTTAATTGATAATGGAATGAGGAGAGGAATTACTATCAAGGCGACTACCGGAGGGAGGAGATTGCTAAAATCTTTGGCTGACATAATTAAAGGAAAGCAAGGACGGTTTAGACAAAATCTTTTGGGTAAAAGAGTTGATTATTCCGGAAGGTCGGTAATCGTTGTCGGAGCAGAGTTGAAACTTCATCAATGCGGTCTTCCCAAAAAGATGGCTTTAGAACTTTTCAAACCTTTTGTTATTAGGAAAATTTTAGAGAGAGAATTAGCTTACAATGTTAGAGGGGCTTCTAAATTAGTTGAGGCAGAAAGCGATGAGGTTTGGGCGATTTTAGAAGAAGTTGTTAAAAATAAGTTAGTTTTATTAAATAGAGCACCAACCTTACACAGACTGGGAATCCAGGCCTTTGAACCTCTTTTGATTGAAGGTGAAGCGATTAGAATTCATCCTTTGACTTGTAGGGCTTTTAATGCTGACTTTGACGGAGACCAAATGGCGGTCCATTTACCTCTTTCAAATAAAGCCCAGAAAGAAGCTAAAGAAATTATGTTATCTTCTTTAAATCTTTTGAAGCCGGCTACCGGCACCCCGGTTGTTACCCCCACCAAAGACATTATTTTGGGATGCTATTGGTTGACCTATATAAAGGAAGGAGTTTTGGGGGAGGGAAAAATTTTTAGTTCCGAGAAAGAGGCAATTTTGGCTCAGGAGATGAAAGTTATTGATTTGCGAGCTAAGATAAAAGTCAAAGGGTGCTCTAAAGGGAATGTTAAAAGCAAAAAAAATGATTTATTGGAAACCACTGTTGGCCGAATTCTTTTTAATCAAACCCTGCCCGAAGATTTTCCTTTTCAAAATAAGCAATTCGATGCCAAAAAGTTAGAAAAATTATTAGCCGAGATTATTGCCAAATTCGGTTGGCAAATTGCTACCGAGGTTTTAGACAAAGTAAAAGATTTGGGATTTGAATATTCAACCCTATCTGGAATGACTTTGGGGATGGATGATTTGATTGTCCCTTCCCAAAAACCAGAAATTATCAGAAAAGCAGAGAAAGAAATAGAAACAATAAATTCTCAGTTTTCAAAAGGACTTTTGTCTTTAGAAGAAAAAAGGAATCGAGTTATTGGGGTCTGGACAGAGGCGAAATCAGAGATTGAAAAATTACTACCCAAAACCTTGCCCGAAACAGGCCCGGTTTCCTCAATAGTTAATTCCGGGGCCAGGGGTTCCTGGACCCAGCCAGTTCAGATGGCTGGAATGAAAGGATTAGTTATTAATCCGGCCGGTCGCATCATTGAATTACCCATTAGACATTCCTATATTGAGGGGTTTGATGTTTTGGAATACTTTATTTCTACCCACGGAGCCAGAAAAGGAACTGCCGATACGGCTTTGAGAACTTCTACGGCAGGTTATTTAACTCGCAAACTAATTGATGTTGCCCACGAAATAATAGTGAGCGAAGAAGATTGTCGGGACAAAGAGGGAATTGTTGTTTGGAAGGAAGACGTCAAAGAGATTGGCCAGAGTTTCTTACTGAAAATTGTGGGAAGAGTAAGCCTGGAAGAGGTGAAGTCGAAAGGAACAGTTATTGTTAAGGAGGGAGAAATTATTGATTGGCAAAAAGGAAATCAAATTATTGAGGCAGGCATTAAAGAGTTGAGAGTTAGGTCTCCTTTGAGCTGTAAAAGTTTGAAAGGGGTTTGTCAAAAGTGTTATGGTTGGGATCTGGGAAATAATCAATTGGTAAAAATTGGTCAAGGAGTAGGGATTGTGGCTGCTCAAGCCATCGGTGAGCCGGGAATTCAGCTGACGATGAGAACTTTTCATATTGGAGGAGTGGCTGGAAGCGGAGACATTACCCAGGGATTACCCCGGGTGGTGGAGATTTTTGAAATAAGAAAGCCCGCAAGAGAAGCTCTAGTTTCCAGAGCCGAAGGAAAGGTGATGGAGATTAACAAAGAAGGAGTGATTAAAATCAAAAGTCTAAAGTCCAAAGACGAAAATCTAAAGTCTAAAGGCAAAAAATCAGAAATTGTTGAATATAAAATTTCCTCTGATAAAGCTATTTGGGCAAAAGTTGGCCAGGAAATTAAAAAAGGTCAGCAGCTTTGTGAAGGAGATATAAACTTAAAAGAGTTTTTTAAATTAGTTGGATTTCAAAAAACACAGCGTTACATAATTAAAGAGATTCAAAAAATTTATGTATCCCAGGGAGCCTTAATTCATGATAAACATATTGAAACAATAATAAGGCAGATGTTTTCCCGTCTACGGATTAAAGACCCCGGAGACAGCCTTTTTATTGTGGGGGAAGTAATTGAAAAAACAAAATTGCTTGAGGAAAATGCTAACTTGAAAAAAGCTCATAAAAAACCAGCCAAGGGGGAAGTCGTTCTCTTAGGAATTTCAAAGGTAGCTTTAACTACTGACAGTTTCTTGTCGGCAGCATCTTTTCAAGAAACTACCAGGGTTTTAATTAAAGCGGCCCTGGAAGGAAAAGAAGACAAATTGAGAGGGTTGAAAGAAAACGTGATGATTGGTAAACTGATACCAGCGGGCACCGGATTTAAGAAATAAAATTGATGGGGGTCGGACCTCCATTATGATGAATGGCTAAAAAGAAAAAGCCTAAAAAGAACAAAAGTTTCAGCGAAAGAATAAAAAAACCGAGTAAACTCGGTTTGCCAGAAGAAACCCAGTCTTGGATTTGGGCCATTTTGATGTCTTTGGTAGCCATTTTAATGGCTCTTTCTTTTTTTGGTAAAGCCGGTTTGGCTGGTAGGGCTTTTATGAAGGTTTTTAGCTATTTTTTAGGCCAAACGATTTTTTTACTTCCTTTAATTTTTATTTTAGCTGCTTTAATATTTTTTGCTTTGAGTAAAGGCCCTTTTTTGAAAAAAAACAAAAAACTGATTTTTTTAGTAGGTCTTATTTTAGTTTTAGGAATTTCAGGCATTTTAGGAACTTTAGATTTGAGAGCCGAAGAGGAATTCCCTTTTTTTCAGGCTGGCCGGGGAGGCTGGTTGGGCAACATTATAAGCTGGCCTCTTTTTAAATTGTTTGGTTTTTGGGCGGCAGAAATTATATTCGGAGTTTTAATTATTATTGGGGGAGTAATTTCTTTCCGATTTCTTTCTCAATTGCCCAGAAAAGAAAAAATTGAAAAAGCAAAAGAGGAAAAACCTCCAATCCTTCCTGTTTTTAAGAGAACCTTTTTGGGTCCGAGGTTTAAAATTAAAGAAGTTCCTTCATCGGTCAAAGTTTCAGGAGTTAAGCCCCTTATTCCTCCCCTGGAGAGAAAAAAACCCCTTGAAGGAGCTGAGCTCCTTGAATATCCTTCTAAAATTACAGGTTTTTCACCACCTCCTTTAGATTTATTAGAAGCTGACAGGGGAGCTCCTTCAGCTGGTGATATTAAGGTAAATTCAGCCATTATCAAAAAAACCTTGGAAAATTTTGGCATTCTTGTGGAGATGTCAGAAGTGAATATTGGGCCGACAGTTACTCAATATGCTTTCAAGCCAGCCGAAGGAGTAAAGTTATCAAAAATTACTACCCTTTCCAACGATTTAGCTTTAGCTTTAGCTGCCCATCCAATTAGAATTGAAGCGCCAATTCCCGGCCGGTCTTTGGTTGGAATTGAGGTGCCAAATAAAGTCAGAACTTTGGTGAGATTAAGAAATTTACTTGAAAATCCTTTATTTCAAAATTCGGTTTCCTCTTTAGTTTTGGCTCTGGGGAGGGATGTTTCAAACAACCCTGTTTTCGCTGACCTCGGGCGCATGCCTCATTTTTTGGTGGCAGGTTCCACTGGTGCCGGGAAAACATGCGCCTTGAATAGTTTAATTTTGGCTCTTTTATATCGAAATAGTCCAGCCAATTTAAGATTTATTTTGATTGACCCAAAAAGAGTAGAATTTCCAATTTATAATGAACTGCCTCATCTTTTATGTCCGGTAATTCTTGATGCCCAAAAAACAGTTAATGTTTTAAAGTGGCTGATTTCTGAGATGGAAAGAAGGTTTCAACTTTTAGCTGAGCTGAAAGCAAAAGATATTGCCAGTTACAATGACAAAGTTAGTCAAAAAGAGCAGCCAAACCAGAATTTAGAGACCCTGCCCTACATTGTTTTAATTATTGATGAATTAGCAGATTTAATGGCAGCTCGAGGCAGAGAGGTGGAAGCAGGCGTTGTCAGATTGGCTCAGATGTCCAGAGCAGTAGGTATTCACCTGGTCGTGGCTACCCAGAGACCGTCGGTAGAAGTAATTACTGGTTTAATTAAAGCTAATATCACCTCAAGAATATCTTTTCAGGTGGCAAGCCAGGTTGATTCCAGAACGGTTTTAGATATGGCCGGAGCAGAAAAGCTTTTGGGTTTGGGTGATATGCTTTTTCTTTCAGCCGAGCGGACTAAGACCAGAAGACTTCAGGGTACTTATGTTTCAGAGAAAGAAGTTAAGAAGGTGGTTGGCTGGCTCAAATCAAAATATAAATTAGAAGAAACTGGAGAAGCATTAACTTTGAGTTTGGAAGAAGATTTGGAAAAAGAACCCTTAGAAGGTGGCTCGACCTTTTACGGAGAGGAAGACCCTTTATATGAAGAGGCAAAGAAAGTGGTTGTTGAGGCCAAAAAGGCATCAGCTTCTCTTTTACAAAGAAGATTAAGAATTGGTTATGCCAGGGCAGCCAGATTAATTGATATCTTGGAGGCAAGGGGAGTGGTGGGACCTGGCGAGGGGGCCAAACCAAGGAAGGTTTATTTATTCCCCGGAGAGGAGGATGGTTCGGAAATCTGATTCTCCATTGATGGAGGTCCGACCTCCATCAGTTGAACAATTTGACATTATTAAAGGAAATTTTAAAATGAAAATAGCATGGCAAAACAAAAAAAGGAATTAAAATTAGAGAAAAAGGATTTAGAGGAAACGGTTGAAGCAATTAAACAAAAGTTTGGCGAAGGAGCAATTATGAAATTGAAAGAGGTGGGCAAGGTTGATGTTGATGTTATTCCCACCGGTTCAATTTCTTTAGATGCGGCTTTAGGTGTGGCTGGAATTCCCCGGGGAAGAGTCATTGAGGTTTACGGTCAAGAATCGAGCGGGAAATCAACTTTGGCTTTGCACGTGGCGGCTGAGGCTCAAAAAAGGGGAGGAACAGCAGCTTTTATTGATGCTGAACATGCTTTAGACCCTGATTATGCCAAAAAAATCGGGGTAAATCTTGATGACCTTTTAATTTCTCAACCCGATTCTGGAGAGCAAGCCTTAGAGATTGTGGAGAGTTTAGTTAGGTCAGGGGCGGTTGATGTGATTATCATTGATTCAGTGGCAGCTTTAACTCCTCGGGCTGAAATCGCTGGAGAAATGGGAGACCAACAAATCGGCCTTCAAGCCCGATTAATGAGTAAAGCCCTGCGAAAACTTTCCGGTATTCTTTCGAAGACCAAAACAGCGATTATTTTTTTGAACCAGACCAGAATGAAAATCGGAATTATGTTCGGCAACCCCGAGACGACGCCTGGGGGTCTGGCTTTAAAATTTTATTCTTCGGTGAGGATTAATTTAAGAAGAATTGCCCAGATAAAACACGGAGACGAAATTATTGGTTCCAGAATTAAAGCTAAAATAGTTAAAAATAAAGTAGCCGCTCCTTTTAAAACTGCTGAGTTTGATATTTACTACGATGAGGGAATATCCTACTGGGGTGACCTTGTAAACGCCGGAGTAAAAACAGGGGTAATAAAAAAAGCTGGAAGCTGGTTCCAGTTTGGAGATAAAAAACTTGGCCAGGGCCAGGAAGCTTCAAAGAATTTTTTGAGAGAAAATCCAGAAATTGCAAAAGAAATAAGAAAAGAGATTCTTAAAGCAAGCTAAACCAATTGATGGAGGTCCGACCTCCATCAGTTTACATCCGCATCCGATGTTAAATAAAAAAATAGAGTTGACCCCATTTTTTTACTTTGAGGTATAAGATAACAGCCCTATCTGACGGGCTCTTTTTATTGCCTTAGAGAGTTTTCTTTGATGGGGAGTACAAAGACCGGTTCTTTTTTTGGGTTTTATTTTCCCTAAACCGGTAATAAATCTCTTTAACAATTCAGTATTTTTAAAATCAATTTCTTGAATATTTTTTATACAAAAATAACAAGCCATAGAATAAATTTTTAATTTCTACTTCCTAAAAGGTTTTTCACCAACTTAAAAAGGTATTTGTGATATGTCGATCTCGTCCTGGTCTTTGTCCTCCGAAGCTTCAGTAGCGCTAGGTTTGTCTTCTTCAATAACCGGGATTTCTTCTGCTGGGGCAGCTTTTTCCTCTTGGCTGGGAGCAACTTTGCCAGCTGATTTTGGTCCCAATTGTATTCTCTCGGCAACAACTTCAGTTCGGAATCTTTTGTTGCCAGATTGGTCCTGCCAGGACCTGGTTTGAAGCCTTCCCTCGATTAAGACCAAAGAACCTTTGGTTAGATATTGAGAGGCGATTTCGGCTAATCTTCCAAACAAAACAATATTATGGAACTCGGTTTGCTGTTGTTTCTGGCCCGACTTGTCAACAAAATAACGACCGGTAGCCAAACCAAAAGTGGTTAAAGCTTGACCCGATGGTAGAGATTTGCTTTGGGGGTCTTGGGTTAATCTACCAACTAAAATTACTTTATTTAAATTCATAAATTACTTGCCTAAAATTTCTTCTAATTTTTTCTCTAATTCTTTTAATTCGACCTTTTTTTCTTTTGGTTTTTGGATTTCGGAGACAATTTTCGGCTTTCTCCCTCTTTCTCTTGGTCTAATTTTGTTAAAAATTAAGTAACGCAAAATTTGAGAATCGGATTTTAATTTTTTTTCTAAAACTTTCAGTTTATCAGGAGGAAAATGAAAATTTAAATCAACTAAATAGGCCTCAGAAAAAACCTCTTTCCCTTCGGGTTTTATTAAATATCCCAATTTTCTTTTTTGAAAATTTTCAATTTTCTCTAAAACCCCCCCTTCTTTTTGAATAAAAGAACTTATTTTCTCTAAAAAATTTTTTACTTCTTGTTCTAAAAGATTTGGAGAGATAAGATAAGCAAGCTCGTAAAATTTCATAGGTTTAAATTATATCTTAAATTCTATTACATCGCCATCTTGAACAACATAATCTTTACCAACTGTTTTTATTTCGCCCAGCTCTTTAGCTTTTGACCAGGAACCAGATTCGGCCAGGGATTTCCAATTAATAACTTCAGCTCTAATGAATTTTTCCTCAAAATCAGAATGAACGCACTTACCCGCTTCCGGACATTTTGTTCCTTTTTTAATTGTCCAAGCCCTCGCCTCTTTACCCCCAACTATTGTGTAAAAAGTGATTAAATCTAAAACAGTATAACAGGCCTTAATTAGTTGGTCAAGCTGAGAAGCTAATTTTAATTCTTTTAATTCTTCTTCTGAAAGTTCAGAAACTTCTTCTTCTAACTTCAAGTCCAGGGCTAAGTGTTTTAGCTCGGGTTTTAAAGCTTGTTCACCAGCGATGTTTATGAGATAAATAACTGGTTTTTGGGTCAAAAATTGAAATTCTTTTATTAAAAGGTTTTCTTCATCAGAAAAAGAAAGTTCTATTATTTTTTTCTTCTCTTCCAAGCCCTTTTTTATCTTTTTTAAAACTTCTATTTTTCTTACTGCTTCTTTGTTGCCTATTTTTTTTTCTTCTTCAAGTTTGGAAAAAACTTTTCCCAGGGTTTCCAGGTCTTTCATTATTAATTCTTGTTTGACGATTTCGATATCTCTTTTGGGGTCAATATTTTTTTCAATATGTTCAATGTCTTCTTTAATAAAATCTCTAACTATTTCTAAAACAGCATCGCACTCTCTAATTTTGGCTAAAAATTGATTTCCCAAACCCTCACCTTTGTGGGCGCCCTTAACCAAACCAGCGATGTCAATAAATTCAATTGTGGTGGGAGTAATCTTTGGGGGCTTTGTGATTTCAGCAATTGTTTTTAATCTTTCATCAGGAAGAGCAACTATTCCAATATTGGGATTGATGGTGGTAAAAGGAAAATTAGCGATTTTAACCTGTTTTTTAGTCAGGGCTTTAAAAAGAGTGGATTTCCCAACGTTAGGGAGACCAACAATGCCCACTGAAAAGCTCATAAAATTATGATATAATAATTTATTATGAGAATCAACCCCCCCACTTTCAAAAAAAATATCTCGATCCTTTGAAAAGGGCTTTATAACGGGTCGCACCCGTTCACCGATAATGCTATAATAAAGTCATAACGGGTCATAACGGGTCGCACCCGTTCAGCTTGTTCAATTGTAATATGCCATCAAAAAAACCACTTAAAAAGTGGTGGGGGGTCAACCCCAACATTTTTCGAGCTTACGATATTCGAGGACTTTATCCGGAGGAATTAAATGCAAAAACCGCTTATTTGATTGGCCGGGCCCTGGTTAAATTTTTAAATAAACCAAAAGCAGACATTGTTGTTGGCCGGGATAATCGTCTTTCTTCGCCAACTCTCTTTAAAAATCTGGTTCAGGGAATTATAGATGAAGGAGCCGATGTAATTGATATTGGACTTTCCACCAGCCCCATGCTCTATTGGGCAGTGGCTGACTACAAATTCGATGGGGGAGTGGAGATTACTAGCAGCCATAATCCTCCCCAATGGAATGGATTTAAGCTAGTTAAAGAAAAAGCAGTTTTCATTAGTGAAAAAACTGGATTAAAAAAAATTAAAAAAATAGTCCAGGAGATGTCTGGAGCCGAAGAGAAAAAAAATAAAGCCCCCAAGGGTAAAATTCAAAAAAAGAAAGTCCTTAACAATTATCTAAAATTTATTCTCAAAGATTTTAAAAAAGAAAAAATCAGTGATTTAAAAATAGTTATTGATACGGGGAATGCTGTTCCGGGGATTTTGATTCCTGAAATTTCCCAGAAGGTTCCTTTTAAGATTTATCATCTTTTTTCTAAATTAAATGGTAATTTTCCTAATCGTTCCCTTTATCCTTTAGAAAAAGGAAGTTTAAAGGCTCTGCAAAAAGAAGTTAAATTAAGAAAAGCTGACCTTGGGGTAGCTTTTGATGGCGATGGCGATAGAATTATTTTTGTTGATGAAAAGAGCAGGATAATTGCCAGCGATTTAATTTTGGCTTTGATGGCAAAAATAATTTTAGAAAAGAATCCAGGACAAAAAATTTTATATACTATTTGCTCCTCCAATATAATAAAGGAGGTGATTAAAGAAAAAGGCGGCCTTCCCATAATTAACAGAGTGGGCCATGCTTTTATTAAAGAAAGAATGAAAAAAGAAGGAATTTTTTTTGCCGGTGAGTTTTCAGGCCATTATTATTCAAAAACCCACTACTTTAATGAAGCTCCCTTTTTCGTTTTGTTTAAAGTTTTGGAAGAAATTTCCAAAACTAAAAAAACCCTTTCTCAGGTGTTGAAGCCCTATCAAAAATATTTTCATTCCGGAGAGATAATTTTTAGAGTGGTTTCCCCCAAAAAAATTTTAAAGAAAATGGAAAAGAAATACAAAAAAGGTAAGATTTCTCATCTGGACGGTTTACGGATTGATTTCAAAGATTGGTGGTTCAATATAAGACCCTCTCAGACCGAGCCGATTTTGAAATTGGTGGTAGAAGGCAAAACAAAAAAAATAATGGAAGAGAAAAAAAAGGAGCTGAGCTCCTTTATCTTCAGCGCCTAACTGATTCCTAAATATCAAATTTAAGACAAGCCCATTCTTTGCCTCACTTCTTTCATAGTAGATTGAGCAATAATTTTTGCTCGTTTTTCCCCTTTATTTAAAATTTCTCTGACATAAACTTCTCGGTTGAGAAGTTCTTTTCTTTTTCTTCTGAACGGTTCCAGTTTTAAAATCAGAAGTTCAGCAAGTTGTTTTTTAAATTCGGCATATCCTTTTCCCTTAAATTTTTTTTCAAGTCCTTCTATTGACTTTCCCGAGAATAAAGAATAAATCGTTAAAAGATTAGATAGGCCGGCTTTTTTCTTCCTATCATATTTAATAATTTTTCCGGTGTCAGTAACAGCTTTCATAATTTTTTCTTTAATAACTTCTGCTTCGTCGAATAACCCAATATAACTTTCTGGCTTATCGGTTTTTGACATTTTTTTCTTTGGATTTTGCAAAGACATAATTTTAGCTCCTCTTTTAGGGAGCAAAGCTCTGGGTTCTTTAAAGGTTTGACCAAATCTCTGGTTAAACTTTCTGGCAATGGTTCTGGCTAACTCAACGTGCTGTTGTTGGTCTTTTCCCACCGGTACCAAATCGGTTTGATATAACAAGATATCAGCTGCCATTAAGATTGGATAATTTAAAAGCCCGGCATTAAGGTTCTTTTTAAACTTTTTTGCCTTTTCTTTATACTGGGTCATTCTACTAAGGTCGCCAACAGGGGTGACGGTGTTCAATAACCAGGTTAACTCACCATGCTCTTTGACCTGGGATTGAATAAAAATTATGGATTTTTCAGGGTCAATTCCGGCAGCCAGATAAACAATAGCTTTTTCTAAAATTAAATCCTTTAAAGTTTTCGGGTCAAAAGGAGCGGTCAGGGCATGCAAATCAACAATACAAAAAATACACTCTTCGCCCTCTTGGAGTTCGAGCCATTGCTTGATGGCCCCTAAATAATTTCCAATATGAATTGTGCCTGTTGGCTGGATACCACTAAAAACCCTCATAATAATTAAACTTCTATTACAACCGGTAAAATCATTGGCCTTCTTTGGGTTTTGCTATACAAGAAATCGCCGACTTTATTTCTGATTTCACTTTTGACATAAGCGAAATTTACTACTTTCTCTGAACCACAAGCTTTATTAACAATCGTTATTACTTTGTCTCGGGTCTCGGCTAACAATTTTTTAGATTCTCGTAGATAGACAAATCCTCTTGATATTATATCAGGAGAACCCCGAACCCTGCCAGTGGCTCTATCAATAATAGCTATAATAACAAACATCCCATCTTGAGCTAAAAGTTGTCTGTCTCTTAAAACTATCTCACCTACATCACCAACCCCCAAACCGTCAACCATTACATAATTTATCGGAACCCTCTTTTTTTCAATAAAAATTCTATTTTTGCTTAAATTAATAACCTGGCCGTTTTCGGCGACAATAATATTTCTTTCGGGAATTTTTTGTTCCCTGGCAATTTCAGAATGAGCAACTAACATTGAATATTGGCCGAAGATGGGTAGGAAAAATTTAGGCTCCATTATTTGAAGCATTTTTTTAAGCTCTTCTTTTTTAGCATGGCCGGAAGCATGAATATCCATCATTTTGTAATGAAAAACTTTAGCCCCCTGGCGTAATAATTCATCTTTTAAATTTTGAACCGTTCTTTCATTGCCAGGGACGACCGAAGAGGAAAAAATAATAGTATCACCCTTTTTAATTCTCAAAAAAGGATATTCTTTATTGGCAATTCTCATCAAAATAGCTGACCCTTCCCCCTGGGCTCCGGTGCCAAGCAAAGTTATTTTTGAATCGGGATAATTCTCAAGGTGTTTAGGTAAAATCAGAGTATTCTTTTTCGGTTTAATATAGCCCAATTTTTTACAGATTTCGACGTTCATTTTCATTGTATAACCATCAATAGCGACCTTTCTTTGATATTTCTCTGATAAAGTAATGATTTGTTGCATTCGGTTTATCAGAGAACCAAAAGTAGCGGCAATAATTCTGCCCGGGGCTTCTTGAAAAATTTTTTCTAAGTTTTTAAAAATTTCTTTTTCTGAAAGAGAACAACCTTCCTCTTCGGCTCCGGTTGAATCTGACATTAGGAGCAAAATTTTCCTCTTGCTAAAATTTTTCAACTTTTCAAAATCGGTTGGTTCATCGTTAACCGGGCTTGAATCAAACTTAAAATCAGAAGTGTGCAAGATATTTCCAATTGGAGTTTGAATGAAAAACCCGAGATTATCGGCAATGTTGTGGTTTTGTCTAAAAAATTCAATATTAAAAGGACCCAATTGAATTTTATCTCCACTTTTTACTTCTTGAATTTTTAATTTTGGTAAGTTTGGAAAATCTTCTTGCCTTCTAAGAATAATTCCTTTAGTCAATCTGGATGCCCAAATGGGTAAGATACCCAGTTTCTCAATTAAATAGGGGAGGGCTCCGATGTGGTCGTAATGACCGTGGGTAAAAACTATACCTAAAACCTTTTTTTTATTTTTTTGTTCGACCAAATAAGAAGTGTTGGGAATAACATAATCAATTCCCGGCATATCTTCTTCTGGAAATCCTAAACCGGCATCGCAAATTAAAATCGATTTTTCATATTCAAGGAGAAGCATATTTCTACCAACTTCTCCCAAACCCCCAAGGGGGATAATTTTGAGATTTTTTTGTTTTTTCATAGCAGTGCCGAGAGTGGGACTCGAACCCACATGGAGTTTCCTCCACAGCGTTCTGAACGCTGCGTGTCTAACCAATTTTCACCACCTCGGCTTATTTTAAAAAATCTAAACTTTTCGGTTTTTTCTTCAAGGGTTTTTCAAATCTTATTTTAGGAACCTTTTTGTAATTTTTATTGAGAAGCCAACCTCGTTTTGTATAATAATAACAAGCCCCCTGAAGTTTTTCAAACAAATCATAATCATTTTGACATTTTTTAGAGACCCAATTTCCCATTTTTAGTGCTTTTTTTGAGGGATTAATAGTTAAATGATGATAGCCGGGAGGAATAATAAAAAATTTTCCTTTTTCGGTCGGGACTACATAAACATCCTCAACAATCTCGCCCCTTCCCTTTTGTAAAAGAAAAAAAGCTTTGCCTGTTAAAACCCGATAAATTTCTTTTTCTTTTTTTTTATGGCAGTGGCCCTTGGTTTTGGGAAATTCCTCTCCCAGCATCCGGGAAGGAATTGAGGTTATATCATATCTTAAACTATTTTCCGTCTTGACACCTTGCCAAACATAATAAACCGGAAAATCTTTAATCCTCTTTGCCCATTTTTGGTCATATAAGACCTTTTTCATCTCCTTTAAATATCTAATTTGCGTTTTCATTTGAATCTGATGGAGGTCGGACCTCCTATCAAATGTTCGAGGTCGGACCTCCATCAACTTCTTCATTAATTTTATTATTTCCAGATTCGTCGGGTTTTAATATACCAATTTTCAATATCAGAAAATCTTTTTGAAGAATCTACAATAATTTTTGTTTGGATACCCTGAATTTCTCTACTGACAAAATAAAGATAGTCGGGACGATACAAAAAGAGGGCCGGGGCATCTTCAACAAGGATATCTTGGAATTCTTCAAATAGTTCTTTGGCTGATGGCAAATCTAAGGTGGTTCTGACTTTTTCTAATAACTTGTCTACTTTTTTGTTCTCGTATTGAGATAGATTAAGCCCGGGGTCTTTCTTTTGAGAGGAATGCCAAAAGGGGAAGGGGTCGGGAATTTGTCCCAAAACTTCACCAAAAAGCAAAATCTCATAATTTCTTGGCTTAATAATTTCTTGCTTTAACTGAAAAATTGGATAGGTTATAACCTCGAGTTCGATGCCAAAATTTTGCCATTGCTCTTTTAAAACTTTAGCTGTTTCTACTAATTGAGAATCTTCAACCGTTATTAAAGTGAATTTTAAAGGTAAAATTTCTTTTTCTTTTTGACAAATTTGATTTAAAATTTGGCGAGTTTTTTCTTTAACTTCACCCGTTCCTTTTTCAAGTCCAAAGGGTTCCAAAATTTCTTCTTTATATTTTTCCTGCAACCTGACCACCGCCTCTTTTGTCTTTTGACCAAAAAAACCGGAAATTATAGCCTCGGGATAAATCTCTGGGTCTTGGGCTAAACATTGCTGTAAAGCCCTTACTTCTTCCCCCTGATTTCCCTTTTTCAAATCACTTTTAAATTCAAAAATTCTTTCTTTGACGACTTTAACAAATTTACCATCTTGTTTTTCAAAACCAGATTTTGTTAAAAGATTTTCAGCTTTTTCTGGATTAAATTCATAAATTTTTGAAGGCGGGTTTAATCCGTAAAACTCTGGCAAAATAGGAGTATTTATAATTTCCCCCTTGGCCCCCAAAACCTTTTCTAAAATAGTTTGTTTATCGGTAATATAATTCAGGGCCTGTCTTATTTCTTTTAATTTCAAAAACTCTGAGTTTTCAAGATTGAAAAACAGAGCAAAATATCTTGGTAAAGAAAGAGCATATTCAGCCAGCCCTCTTGTCTCAATTGCATTATGTCTGAAAGAAAATCCCCTAACTTCCCCTTTGTTAACAGAATCTGCTAACTCTTTTTCTGAATCAAAAAAACGAAAGGAAATTTGAGAAATAAAAGGTTTTTGCCCGTGATAATTTTTAAATTTCTCTAAATCTAAAAATATAATTTTACCGGAATCGGTTTGAGAAAGTGCTTTAAATTGATAAGGGCCTGAACCCACCGGTTTTAGATTAAAAACAGC
>Ga0210051_1001975_pt1 | contig 20735 bp, 26 predicted proteins | sample CryGey092014_all_FD_185464 | JGI IMG/M metagenome (GOLD analysis project Ga0210051, IMG submission 185464) | Groundwater microbial communities from aquifer - Crystal Geyser CG23_combo_of_CG06-09_8/20/14_all (SPAdes) (version 2) | ecosystem: Environmental > Aquatic > Deep subsurface > Groundwater... | reverse complement strand
CTACATCATAAGTGTAAAGGGTCGCCTTTCGACACCAACGAAAGTATTAGCTATTGGGCTATCCCTTTGAAGTTGGGACAATTGGCTTTATACCAATTGATAGCTTCGCTCGTACATTCATATTTAATGCCCATGTTCGGCCTCGTCGGTATGCACGTCCATATCCGCTAGGCGGGCAGGTAAACGATTTAGTTTAGAGTGGCGGACACGGAGCACACGCACCGATATTTGGCAGCGAGCACGCTTTTGGCCGCTGAGCGGTATAATCTTTTCCTTGTTCATATGTCACCCACCCGTCTTTTCCGATTTGTGACGCATCAATCATGATTGGACACGAACAACACTGCGTTAACTGAATTCCCAGCACTTGTTGTGATTGTGTGGTACCAGTAAATTTAAACGTAGAGAGGATTTGAGTAAATAAGATCCCTAACTCTTCAGTTTTTGATACGTCACGAGGTGTTTCGAGCGTTATACTATAGAATAATGTAGTGTCTTTGGAAAAGAATAATACTTCATAAATATGCTCAGGCCCTTCTCGGGGCAAAGACATCGCCGCCGGTTCTCCATCAACAGTTAATATGATTGAATCATATGGTAATCCAACGAGTTCTCGGAGGCTTGTAAATGGTTTACCTGTTTGAGAATTAAAATTCTTTTGTTCGTCGATAATAAGACGATAGATATTTTGAGTGTCTTGAAATGTTTCTGTGCTTTGAGAGCTCGACGAATGCTCAATTTGTTTCCATTGTGCTGGCAGTTTTATGTTGTAACTTGCATAACCGGTAGCAGGGTCGGGCGTAATAGTATACGTTTTCCAATTTGCAGTCACATCGGGAGTTGCCGCAGGAGAAGGAGTGATTAGAATTTGATAAGAGGCAAGTATACTTTTGAGTTGCTGGTTTTGGTAATAGAGAAAAGCAGTGGAAGCTAAAAGCACAAGCGCGAGAAGAGAAAAAATAATAACCAGTGGATTACGATTCATGGTCGCAAGGGGAACTGAAACCGGATTGTTTGCTGGTTCTGAAACCGGATTTTGGATGTTTTGATTTTCCATATAAAATTAAACACTTAATAAATAGACTATGACCTTTACAAAAGTATAATAACATAAAAAGCCTTTTTCAGCTGGACTGCTGGGGGCAGGACACGCACTCTTTCACCTTGTGAGAAATGTTTGTCGAGATTTACTAATCCTTCAATTCCACTCAGGACAAGAAAATTAGAATCGAATTTCAAAGTTGTTAGCTCGGTCGCTTCGCGGCCTCGCTTCCGAACGTGTCGGCTCAAAACACTGAAAAATTGTGATCAATTTTTTAGTGCAAAAGAAAACGCAAAAAATTTAAAGAACTTTATTAAAAAATCTCTTTTAACTGACTTAACCTTGATACGGTTTTAGTTGCAAGAGCTTCTAGTTCAGGATATGGACTTTTATTTACCGCAATTCCATAAGGCAATTCTCTGAACAATGCAATGTCGCTGTCTCCATCACCTACCACAGCACATCTACTTATATCTAAACCATATTTGGCGACATATTCATTAAGATGCTCTAACTTTTTTCGTGATTGATCCGCAAAGTAATGAAAGTCAATAAGATTTTCGTCCTCATCCCATATAAGTTCGGTGTTAGCATACCAATCAACTATTCCCAATTTTTCAGCAACCACCTTTACATACAAATCAACTGCCCCTGACATTAAACACACGCGATACGACCTTTTGAGATAATTGATGGTTTCGTGAGCGTCATCTTTTAGCCTCCACGAGCGAAACATTTCTTCCATATAGGGTTTATTTGCATTCCCTGTGCTTTGCCACAATAAAATAAGTTTATGCTTTGCCACGGGATAGCTTAACATCCCGGATTTAAATTCGGCGAATATCTGTGCATGCGTTTCCGACGAGGCCCCCAAGCCATCTGTGAGTTTTAACCACGAAATCTCGTCAGAAAGAGTTCCATCAACATCAAAAATAATTGTTTCAATTTCTTTGTTTCTCATATTTCTGCTATAATTTTATCAAATTTAAGATGTTCGCGGTAGCAAACATCAAGTCGCGCGCGATTTTCTCGCCCTTCGGGCGAGTTTATACTTAGGTCAATTCAGTCTATAATGCTAAAAACTGACGAATAAGAAACAACCTCATTCTCGCAATTGTCGTATACAATATTACCTTCTGAGTTCTTAGATGCTTTACAGCCATATAATAAATTTATTCTCATTCTATAAGATCCTTTGGCATCTTTAGTAAAAATAACATGATAAAGTTCATCCGCGCCGTTGTTAAAAAACCTTCCAGGTATTGATTGTTTTGTTTGTTGGCAAGTTTCTTCATCAGCAACGACCCACCCCATTATTGTTTTTTTCTCAAGTACCCCGTGGTAGTTACAATCTTTTCCTTTTACCCAAAGTGGTTTAGAAAAAGAATTGTACACCTTCGCTTTTACACCTATTCTTTCAGGTATTCCAGGAACAGAGTATTTATCTGCGGGTATAACGATGTTTTTATCGCTTAACGAGTATTCTTTATTGGGTGTTATTACAAATTTATCTGATATATCCGTAACATTGGGATTTGTCTTAAGAGACACTCTGTTCCTTAATGATAAATTATTATGGTTTTTCAAAACTAGTACCGTAAAAAGAACAGATAAACTCGCTACCAAAATTATTAATAAATATTTTTTTGACATAATATTTACTCCTCATTAAGTATATACCAATTTTTATCCTTTTTAAATATGAGAGAGTTGTCATTTTCCCTAACTCAATCAATTTTTTTAAAAACTAGAGATGGCATTGTTTTTATTTTGAAAATTTTGTATATTGTAATTGAACTCAAACTTACCTTTCGGCTTTTTAATGGCCGTCCTAGACAAGTCCGAAAGGGTTTGAGTTCAACTAGGGCGGCCATTTAAGTTGTATAAAAGTTCTTTAAAATTTTTGCGTTTTCATTTGGGTTTTGATTTTCAAAATCCTTTTCGAGCCGACACGTTTGGAAGCGAGGCCCCGCTTAGCGGGGCCGAGCTAACCTTTGCGAAATTCGGTTCTAACTTTTTCGTAAATCTCGACACAGCGAGAGAAATCGAAAGGTTGGGTGGAGGCGCTCCGTGCGCCGCCGCCCGCACGGAGCGCTGCAAAGCCCTTTTTATATTCTGCCGAGAGCTGCCGGAAAAAAGAAGGAAAGAAAACGCAAAAATTTAAGAGGAAAAAACAAAATGAAAAAATACATAGCGTACTGTAGAAAATCCAGAGATGAAGCAGACAAGCAAGTTTTGTCTATCGAGGCACAAATTGCCGAACTAAAAGAATTTGCCAAGCGAGAGCATTTGGAAATTATCGAGTTTATTGAGGAAGCAAAGACCGCCAAAATGCCCGGAAGAGAAAAATTTGCAGAAGTTATTAAGAAAATCGAAAAAGGTTATGCAAATGGAATTCTCGCTTGGCATCCTGATCGTTTAGCCAGAAATTCGATGGACGGCGGGAAGATTGTCTATTTATTGGATACCGGTAAATTGGTCGATCTGAAATTCCCGACTTTCTGGTTTGACAACACCCCGCAGGGAAAATTTATGCTTTCGATTGCTTTTGGCCAATCAAAATATTACATAGACAATCTTTCCGAAAATGTAAAACGAGGGTTGCGCCAAAAACTCCGCAACGGAGTTTGGCCGGCGAAAGCACCATACGGCTACTTGAACAATCCTAAAACCAGAGGAATAGATATTGACCCTGACAAATCAAAAGCCATCAAGAGGGTTTTTGAAATGTTTGCGGAGGGGAACCACACTTTCACAGACATTGCCAAATATCTCCACAAATTTGATTTACGTCGCAAAAACGAAAAACCACTTCATATCAACGAAATCCGGAAAATTCTTTCCAACAAATTTTATATTGGGATTATGTTTTATAACGGCGAATATCACGACGGAAATCACAAGTGTTTTATCTCAAAAGAGCTATTTCAAAAAGCTCAAGTGGAATTGGCTAGAAGAAGTAAACATTTCAAAAAGTCATATCGTTTTCCGTTTTTGGGATTAGCAAAATGCAGCGAGTGTGGCGCGGCGATCACCGCCGAGCAACACATAAAGTTTTACAAAACCACAAATAGACATGTGACCTACGTCTACTATCGTTGCACCAAAAAACTTGGTCCTTGCTCTCAAGTCTCAATTACCAGTTTTGAGATGGAGGAACAATTGAGAAAAGTTGTTTCTGATGTGGTGTTACCGCAGTTATGGGCTGACCAATGGCTGAAATTTTTGGAGCGAGATGAACTACAAGAAAGACAATCATCAGAAACAACAATCCAAAATCTTAAAACTGAAATTCAGGAAATAGATCGAAAACAAAACACGCTTTTGGACAGTTATTTGGATAGTGTCGTTGATTCCGAGACTTACAAATCAAAGAAAAATCAGTTGTTTGAAGAAAAGATAAAATTTCAAGAGGAAATCGCCAAAATAGAGCAGCGTGGTTCGATTTGGCTCGAACCTATGAGAGAATTCGTAAATTGCGCCTTGCAGGCGCAAAAAATCGCGCGCGCAAAAAATAATTGCGAAGAATTAGCTTTCTTCGCAAAACGTGTCGGCTCGAACTTCTTTTTATCTAATCGGCAGCTCTCGGCAGAATATAAAAAGGGCTTTGCAGCGCTCCGTGCGGGCGGCGGCGCACGGAGCGCCTCCACCCAACCTTTCGATTTCTCTCGCTGTGTCGGAGCGGCGAGACTCGAACTCGCGACCTTACGGTCCCAAACCGTACGTTCTAGCCATCTGAACTACGCTCCGTTACTCATTACTGAATTCTTTTACAATTGCTTTAACAACTTTATTTCCTATCCCTGATTTTAAAAATTTTTCTCTACGCAAAGCATCTTTTTCGCAATGATATGATTCGTAATAAATCAATCTAAAAGGTTTATGTTGTCTTGTCCATGTATTACTTCCTTGATTATGCTCTTTTAATCTATCTTCAACAATTTTGCTTGTTTCCCCAATGTAAACTTTATTTGATTTTAAACTTTTGATTAAATACACGTTAAACATATTCTGGCCCCGACCAAAGGTCGGTCGCCCAACGGGCGATTCCTCTGAACGAAACTACGTCCCGATTTAAAATATCAAAAATTAAAAAACGAAGATAACAAATTTGTGCGACTTGGGAGGTGCGCAGGAACGAGCACGCCCATGGAGCCACAAATTTCGTTATTGAGCTTTTTAATATTTAATATGTCGTTTTGATTTAATTTTATCAATTTTTACTCTCCGCTTCAATCCTTGTATAATATAAGAAAAGTTCATTAATTAACTATTGAAGCTCATATTGTCAGTTTTTCTCGGTCTGTTTATCAGCCTGACCCTAATTATGCTTAGACCTAAAGGAAAAATCAATCAACCAATTTCTAGTATTATCAGAAAACCGGCGGTTGCCGGAAGTTTTTATCCGGCCAATAAACAACAACTTACTTCTCAATTAAACAATTTTTTTCAACAAGTAAAGGTTGTCCCCTCCGCTGGCAAATTAAAAATTCTCATTGTTCCTCATGCGGGAATTGTTTTTTCCGGTCAGACAGCCGCCTGGGGATTTAAACAGATTGAAAACAAAAATTATCAAAAAATAATTCTTTTGGGCGCGAGTCACACCGCCTGGTTTAACCACGCCGCTGTTTTTAATCAAGGCGTTTGGGAAACCCCACTCGGCCGAGTGGCAGTCGACGAAAAGACAGCAGAAAAAATAATTGATAAGTCTAAAAATATTGTTATCGACCTTAATCCTCATTGGCAGGAACATGATTTGGAGGTTGAGGTTATCTTTCTGCAAAAGGTTTTGAGAAATTTTAAGATTGTTCCTATTTTAATCAGTAATCCTAATGATCAACTGGTTGATTCTCTAGCCGATAACATTCAAAAAGTTCTTGATGACAAAACGCTGCTTGTGGTCAGCTCCGACCTTTCCCATTACCCTTCTTGGTCGGTTGCCAACGAGGTTGACAACCAAACGATTCAATCAATTCTCTCTGGTAAAGAGAAATCGTTTGAGCAAACAATTCAATCTCTTGAAACAAAAAACTATCCAGGACTGGAAACGGCCGCCTGCGGTTATCAGGCCATCAGAATCGCTCTTAAAATTGGCGAGCAACTAAATTTAAAATGGGAGAAACTAAAATATGAAAACTCTGGTGACGTTGAACTTTATGGCGATAAAGATCGGGTGGTCGGTTATGGCGCGGTGGCCGGATTTGAAAATAACTCCACCAAAGATGAAACTTACCTTGATAATAATGCCAAAAAGGAGGCATTAACCATCGCTCGCCAGACCTTGAAACAGTTTTTAGAAAGTAACAAAATCCCCACTATTATTCCCGAGAGTCAATTTCTCAAACAACCGCTGGGTGCCTTTGTTACTTTGAGAAATGGCGATCAGCTGCGCGGTTGTATCGGTGAGTTTGAGCCGAAAGAACCCTTATATAAAGTCATTCAAACTATGGCAATCGCGGCTGCCACCGACGATCCTCGCTTTCATCCGGTGACGGCAAGCGAACTGCCGAAGATTAATATAGAAATCTCTGTCATGACACCAAAAAAAGAGATCGATGACTGGAAAAAAATCCGGTTGGGCAAACATGGTGTGGTTATTCAACAGGGTTGGCACGGGGGCACTTTTTTACCCCAGGTTGCCCAAGAAACCGGCTGGACCTTAGAAGAGTTTTTATCGGCTCTCTGCACCGAAAAGGCCGGCCTACCTTCTGACTGTTATCGTGATCCGCAAACAAAAATTTACGTCTTTGAGGCTCAGGTATTTGAAGAAGATAAATAAACGGTTCATCGCTAATCCAATGGCGATAAAATAAATTATCATGATTTATTCAATTGTATCAGAGAGAAGATTATGATCTTACTGGGAAATATTTATTTTTTGAACAAAATTTTCCTGACTTTCTTATCAAAACTGGCAAATTTTTCCAAGTTATTTTTTTTATAGAAAACAATGTTATAACAATCTTCCAAATCGAGAGAATACTTTCTAAATACATCAATTGCTTCAACCAATATTTCTCTATTCTCGATTTCAACAAAATCCATCTTAAGAATTTTTTCTAGAAATTTTGTGACCACTTGTTTATTTTTTTTATAAAAGCTTGCTAAAACCCAGTAGATTTCAAAAAAAACGATTACTGTAGTATCTAGATGGATTTTTCCATCGATCGCGGAATTAAACAACTCATAGGCTGCATTGTATTGATTCTTATTATCTTTAATGAGCAGACGAAGAAAATAGTTAGTGTCAACAAAAAAGGTATTCATTTTCTTGATGTGAAATAGTCTTTTTTTGCCTCTTTGACGATAAAATCGATTGGTTTATTTTTATATCGAACCGGGGCTTTTACTGATCCAGCCAGTTCGTTTAAAAGCTGTTTGGACTTTCTCAGGACCATCTTATCCTGCTCTACTTCGACTATTAACCTATCTCCTCTTGATAGATTTAGAAGATTAAAGATTCTGACCGGAATAGTAATTTGCCTTTTGCTGGAAATACTTACTGTTTGCAACATAGTAGGCTCCTGTAAATTAATAATTTTCTTTCCTTTCAAAGGCGAAACCCTGAACCGTCCCGCTGTTTTAGGCGGGTCTAGTTCATGGGTAAGGAAAGTATAAATAAGTAAGGAAAATTTGTCAAGAGCTTACAATGAGTTAATTAATCTTTTTTTTATATTCTGATCTAAGTTGGTTAAAAAATAAAATTGCCTTGTATACTTCTTGTGCCGTTTGATTGGTGGAATCAATCTCTAATGCTTTCGATATGAATTTTTTTGCTTTTTCTTCGTTTCCCTCTTTATTTTCGAGAACGGCAAGATCACATAATATTTGGATATCTTTTGGGAGTATTTGGTGAGCTTTTGACATAAATTTTCTTCCTACGTCAGGATTCCCTTTCATGAAATTAGCCCATCCCAAAAGATGTAAAATCCGCGGATTGTCTGGCAATAATTTATCTGCTTTTATTAATGCTTCAATTGATTCCAAAAATCTCTCCTGTTTACAGAGAGTTTCGCCTAAAAGATAGTAGGCTTCTGGATTGCCAGCGTCAAGCGATATCGCCTCTTGAAGAAGTTTTTCTGCCTCCTCCCACCTGGCTAACTCAAGATACTTGTCGGCTTTCTTGATTAATTTTATTGCTCTTTTTTTAGTGGTAATCATATTTTCTATCATATTAGATCTAACTAAATTTTTCTGCAACTACAACCTTTCCTCTCGATATCAAATACGCCGACCGCTTCCGCCAAGCTCAAGCAGAAGCGATGGAAAATAAAAATGGGCTTTGGCAAAGATATTAATGACGCTCCAACACTCCACTCCATTATATTAATAAAATGGAGTGTCACAGATCTAGCATTGTATCTGAAGGTACGAATTAATTTAGTTTTTATAAACTCCTTGACGGTGACTAATTGAGACGATGTAGATTATTAACCATTTTTTAAATATTACATAGATAATCCGATATGGCCAAACACGGATAGAATAATAACCTTTAAATTCACCGGCTAGTTTTTTTCCGATGAATGGATTGGAGGCTAAAGAACCAATACGTTTTACAATCCAATCGTAATATGGAAGGGGAATTTTATTCAGTTCTTTTTCTGCTTTTGGTTTTAATTTTATTTTGTAAACCATATTTTCTTTTTGATTTATCGGCTAAAATTAAGGTGTGTTTGTTAATGACCTCTTCTAATGTCGGATAAGTTTTATATTTACCGGACTTTACATCACTTTCGAATTCTTTAATTTCATTATCGAGATCAGGAAATTCTTTCATTACCTCTAATGTTTCGGTCCATGAGTCATATTCTTCAGCCGACATAATTACCGCTTTTGGTTTCCCTTTTTCGGTAATCATATAATGAACTCCTGTTTTATCTATATTTTCAACAATCTGAAATAGTTTTTTTCTTAACTCCGTTATCGGTATGGTATTTTTAATATCCATATATGTACATAATAACGGACACCTAGTAAACTATCAACTAGATTAATTATTTAGACACATTTCATCCGTGGGGTGGAAAAATCACACATTATAGATAATTTATTGCTATAATCTAGCTATGAAAGTTATTTTTGTCGCTCCAAAAGTAAATATTCCGAAAGATTTAATTAGAAGACTTGAAAAGTATTCTCAGGTGTATTGTTTTTGAACAATCTCCAATCGACGTTAGAAAGATTAAAATGCTTAAAGAAAAAGGAGATAAAATCCTCTGCTCGTTTCCCGAACCGATGGCTTGGAAATTTCCCAATGAATTCATTAAAGAAATTCCTGACTTGAAAGCAATTTGTTTATCGACAACCGCCTTTCACTGGATTGACGGAAAACTGGCAAGAAATCTGAGAATTCATCTTACCAATGTTCCCAATCCTCCCAATGTCGCCGCTGAATCAGCTATTTTTTCTATGTTTGGCGTGGCTAAAAAATATGCTATTACTTTTAAAGAAAAGAAATTTGAATATATTCCTAGTAATTTTTTACTGGAAGTGACCAATAAAACGATGGGGGTTATAGGACTGGGAAGAATCGGCTCAAGAATCGCTGATTTAGGTAAAAGACTTGGAATGAACGTGATTTATTGGTCAAGAAAAACGAGGAGTGAAAGATATAAATATGTTACATTAGAGGATCTATTTATGACAGCGGATTTTATTTTCCCTGTAATTGTTCTCAATAATGAAACTAAAAAACTAGTTTCTTCTAAATTAATAGATTTAATGAAATCTACTTCTTCAATAATTGCTAATATAAACAGTGGCGTAGTGGATATGGACTATTTGCTTAAAAAAGTCAGGAACAAAAAAATATATGGGTGCGCTTTACAATCATCGGACAAAACCATTGGCGACTATGAAGGAAACGTATTCCCAATATACATTAATAATTGGTATACCAAAGAAACCGTTGAGCAAAAGATGAAAATTTGGATTGACAGCATTATTTCTGTAATTAAAGGAAAACCTATAAACCTCGTTAATTAATTAAACAGAATACACCCTGAGGGTGATATTAATATTGATATTAATAACTAATAGAATTAATCGGTTTATTTTTAGTTAATCCAACAATATTATCAACCCAGATTTTTTTGGCTCGATCGAGCGCGTCTTTTGTATACCAGGCAAAACCCTTCAAACCAATAGCGTTTTCAGCTTTCGATAAGGGATTATTAGTCAAATCTTCGCCTTCATAAGCATAAAAAGCCACTTTCCCCATTTTAAGGGCTCTTGACATGGCTTTTTTATCAACTACTTCCTGTTCTGGGGGCACCGGTCCGATCAAATTAACAATAATTACGCCTTTTTTCATATGGGTAATTTCTTTTTTAGAAATAAAATGGTGTGTCTGTTTATTACAACCAAGATGAATCGAAAGAGCGTCGGATTGAGACAAAACATAATTAAGAGATTTCATTATTACGCCTTTTTGTTTCTTTAGACTACGATTATAGGCAATCACTCTCATTCCGATCGCTTGAGCTAATTCAGCCACCCTACTACCAATACTACCCAAACCTATTACTCCAAGCGTTTTCCCTTTTAACTCAAAGCCGGGACCACTGCCAAACTTGCTTTCTTTACCTGACCAGAATTTGCGATCGTTGATAATAATATTTTTAGCCAGGCAAATTAGTAAACCAACGGTGTGTTCGGCGACCGATTCGGTCGAATAATGAGGAATATTAGTTACAATTATTTTCTTTTTTCGACACAGCTTCAAATCAATCCATTCGGTAGAGGTCGAGGCCAAAGCTATTCCTTTAAGGCTGGGCAATCTGTCTATTATTTTAGTCAATTGCGATTTAGCCCTCTCAAAACCACCCAAATTATCTGGATCAGCTCCAATAATCTGAGAACCCTTACATAATTTAAGTAACTTTTCTGATGGATACTCGTCTCGATTCTTTGTATAATTGATCGTACCGATTTTAGCTAGTTGGGTTTGCTGGTTTTGGTTAAATTCGGCCTGGGGCGTCATTATTAATATTTTCATATTTGTTCATAAAAATAAACACTCTTTCTTTAATATCAAATTTATTGTATAATACAGACCTATAGTTATAAAGTTGTTGCCCATAATGATGAACAAGTCTGATTTATCTAAGTCTTTAGAGGCCTTCGGTCTGAATCAAAAAGAAACCGCCACTTACCTTTTTATGCTCCAGAAAGGAATAATTACTCCATTAGAGTTGTCTCGATTAACTCACGTTAATAGAACTACACTTTATCGTCTACTGGAAAAACTAAAAGAAATCGGTTTAGTCGAAGAGATTACCGAAGATAAATCAACCAGTTTTAAGGCGGTCGGCCCGGAAAGGCTTCAAATGATTATGACCAGAAAAGAAGCCGAATTATCTAAATTGAAAGAGTCACTGCCAAGGATCGTTAATCAACTTAAAACGACTGAGGATTCCTGTTTACCATCAACTAAAGTAGTTTACTATCGAGGGAAAAGTGGTTTGCAACAATTATTATGGAATACGCTGCAAGCAAAAAACGAAGTCGTTGGTTATGGTTATGCTAGCTGGAATGAGGGAGTGGGAAAAAACTTCGCTGAAAAACTCCGTCAAGAATATGTGGATCGTGGACTGCAGTCAAAAGAAATACTAAATAAATTTGCTAATACTTTTACCGAAAATAAACTCTATCTTGCCAGGACTTATCAACAGCGCATACTCCCAAAGTCAGACCTAGAGATTAATCATGATACTTATATATATAACGATGTTTTTGCTTTTTATCATTTTTTTAAAGACGAATTGTTTGGGGTAGAAATTCATAATTCAGAGATTGCCAAAACTCAAAGACAGATATTTTATCTTCTTTGGAAGACCGCCAAGAAGGTTATATAACCATTATTAATGTTAGGTACAAGTTTTAAGTAAAGAAAGTAGCTTTTTAACAGAATCAATTTTTTCATCAAAAACTCTTAGACTAAAGGTGTAAAGCTTTATTTTTTGTTTGTAGTTATCAACTCCCTCTATCCACTTACCGTTTGTTCTATGTAAAACTTCCATTGCTAAATATTGACAAAAAATTTCTTCATCAACCGACTCTAATTCTTTATAGGACGAAGTGCAGTTTTCAATATACTCAATTGATTGAGCTTTATTTAAATGTCCTGTCAAAGTAAAAATAACTATATGAGCCAAAAAATTCGGTAACATATAGCGCTGATCCCCCCAACAAGATCTACCAAAATCAATAAGAGCCACTTCTCCATTTTCGTTTATAAAGATATTTTTAGGGTGTCCGTCAGGCCAAACCCAAAATTGATTATTAGAAACAAACTCTTTTTCAAGAGTAAGATATTCTTTTTGGGTATTGGGGTAAGCTAGTCTCAACTCTAATCCTCTTTCGTAAATGCTTTGCTCTGCTGATTCATTGGTGCCAAAATTTTTCCATTTTCTTGATATTTGAGCCAAGCTCGCTAAAGACTTAGCCACTTTTGGTGCGCTTATTAATAACAATTTGCCCTTCAGTATTTGTTCGCTCATTAACTCATAACCAAAGCATCTCATATCTTCCATTATGGTCGTTGCGATTTCAGGAAAATGACGAAAAATCTTTGGCGTCTTTATTTTTTTCTCTTTTGCTAATAGATTTAGAACGTGGGAATCGATATTGTGTCCTTTTTTTGAAATAAAGAACTCGGTTGGGTCAAAAGGAACCAGGTCTTCAGTATGCTTAACGACTATTGGTTTGCTATTTAAGTAACCGCTATAAACTTGTGAGACGGTGCCGCCTTTTAGTATTTCTCCAAGAACGATATTCAAACCTTTTTTTACAAGCGTTTTTTGCAAGTCATTTTTATTAATAAAAGAAGGTTTTTGATATTTTTTGGAGCGGCTAACGGGTTGAACAGAAAGGATATATTTCTTTTTATCCATTTTTTATATTTTACCAAAAAGAAATCCCTTAGAGCGGGATTCCTTTTTTTTGCACCAATAAGTTTGTTTAAACAGTTTGGTTATCGTCCGTTGGTGTTTGAGGTGTTGACGGTGTGGTTTCGCCCAAAGGGCTATCAGCTTCTGGCTGAGGTGTCGGTGTCGGCGCCGGTGGAACACTTGGCGTAATCGGAGTCGGTGGTGTCGTTATCGGCGGGGTCATTGGTTGGGTTGGTTGTGGCATGTTCGGATTTTGATCGTCAATCATATTTTTTTATAAAAAACTTCTAATAATTTTAAAATAACAGATTTTTGGCTCCAGCGCAAGACATTTTTTTGGAAGATCTTATAAGTATCTTTTAAAAAACTTTAGTGTGGCGTCGCCGGCTCTTTGAAATTCTTCGCCAGTGTCGGCAAATCATCCACTTCTTCTTTTATTGTCATCTTTCGCGGATCGCCTTCGCTTTCGCCGTTACCTCGAAAATCAAAACGGAATACCGCATAACCCGCCCCGGATAAAAGATTGGCTAACTTGATAAAATTACCACCCTCTTCATCTTTATCGACGCTAATGCCGTGAGCCAAAACAATCGCTTTGCTGGTCTTTTTTGAAGGAGTATGCCAAACACCGCACAGTTTTAATTTATCGGTTGAAGAAAAAAATATTTTTTTCATTGATTTTTACTCGACTAAGCCTACTTCATCATTGTTTCTTACTCTCTGATCAAGCTTTATCCCCACTTCTTGTCCTTTCTTTGCCGCTTGGATTTTTTTATGATCAAATTCCATGTCGCTAATCGTTTGCTTAAAATCCGTCGCGTGTCCTTTGAAATGAAGACTGGCACCGATTTTAACTGCTTGGTTAAATTTGACAATACCAACACCAATTTTGTTGTAAAAGTGAGTAACAACACCTACCTTTTTACCTTTATCGGCCATAATGCTCACCTCCTTTAGAATCCGTTTACGAACCAACTAAGTAATTATGGATTTTCAATCCACCTTAATCTGCTCTTTTTTACTAATTTTTTTTATCATCAAAATACTCAAAACAAAAGCAACGGTAAAAAAATCGCTCCATAAAAACAAGGGGTTAAAAACGGGTTGGTCCCAGGAGCAGCACAACCGAGACTACGGTTTTTCTTTTTTAACCAATCAATCAACTCCCAGCTAAAGTTTCCCCAGGCAAAAAACGTTCCTAATAGAAGAATAGTAAATTGCGATTTGGCTAACTTTTTCATACAGACTTTCTTGAAAAATGATAATTAACATTATTATAATAAAAATCAATGGTTTTTGTTCTTTTCCTTATTTGGCGGATCGTTGATGTTTTTGTTGCTTTCGTTGCTCCTCGTCTTATTCCCTACTTGGGTTTTTTTGCTTATCAAAAAGACCTAGCCTCATACCATCTGCCAAAAATCATTTCTTCGCTGGCAAATTTTGACGGTCTATATTACCTGCGTATCGCCCAACGCGGCTACCAACAATACGAACAGGTCTTTTTTCCCTTTTACCCCTTTCTTGTCCGGATTTTTTCACCTGTTTTCATCAATAACTATTTAATGTCAGGATTATTCATTTCCAACTTGTCCTTTCTTTTAGGCCTGATTATTTTCTATAAATATCTCCTGCTAACCATGAAACCATTTAGCCATTTAGCCATTATATTTTTCTTACTCTTTCCTACTTCTTTCTTCTTTGGCGTCGCCTACACTGAAGGTTTATTTTTTCTCCTAATAATCCTTTCATTGTATTTTCTAAAAAAAAACCGTTTGTTTTTCGCCGGCTTCTGCGGTTTTTTGGCGGCTTTAACTAGGGTCCAAGGAGTTTTACTTATCATCCCTTTTTGTCTTGAAGCGGTTAGAATTCTTAAAAATAAAAGGAAGTTCTGGTCGATTAGTTTGGTTAGTATTACTCCTGTACTCGGATTATTAACCTATATGCGTTATCTATTAAAAACTACCGGTGACCAGTTTTATTTTTTTCATTCCCAAACGGTTTTTGGGCCGTCTCGATCTACTAAAATTATTTTACTTCCCCAGGTTTTTTATCGGTATCTGAAAATTTTCCTAACCAGCCAGCATAATTTTCAGTATTTTATTTCCGCTTTTGAATTTATAACCTTTAGTTTTGCTTTAATCATTTTAATTTTAGATTTCATTGAAAATTTCAAATTAAAAATTAAAAATTTTTCTCTAATCGGCCTTAATCTCTTTTCCTTAGCCAATATTTTATTGCCAACCTTTACTGGTAGTTTTATGTCAATCCCCAGATTTGCCCTTCTGTCATTGTCTTTTTTTGTCTTTTTGGGCCGGATAAAAAATCGTCTCATAACTCTGAGTTTGTTAGTTCTATTTTTGATCTTCCACATCGTTCTCTTAGGGTTTTTTATCCAGGGATATTTCGTCAGCTAAAATCGTGTTATAATATTAACTTGATATCTGCACCTTTACAATTTATTGTCTTTGATTTTTCTTCCCTTGTAGCTCAATGGTAGAGCATTCGCCTGTTAAGCGAAGGGTTGCGCGTTCGAGTCGCGCCGGGGGAGCAAATGATATTTAGAGCTTCATAACAATCTACCTTTATAAAGTACAGACTCAAAGTTTATAATGTTATCATTATTATAGGGTAAGTCCTGAAAACAGCCACTAAAAATGTTAGGATTAGACTGTTATGAGAAGATATTCCTGCCCCCGATGCTTGAAAAAGGATTTTTACACAATTAGAAGGGCTAAAGAACGGTGTAAAAGTTGCGGTTACGAATGGAAGGTTGCTGCTAAAATCGGCGGCCTGAGATTAAGTAAAAATACTTGGAAGAAGATCCTGTTTTGGTTTGTTTTAGGCCACAGTTTAAGGACCATTGTCAAACAAACTAAAGTTAGCCATTACTCAGTGGAAAAAGCTGTGGCCGTTACCCGTAAAGCCATGGTTAAAGATATCCCCGGCGTCTTCTCCGGCACGGTGGAGGTGGATGAAACCTACCTAGGCGGCCAGAAGAAGAATAAAACCAAGAAGCAACTATTAAAAGAAAGGCTTGAAGACAAGGAGTCAAAACGAGGCTTAGGCACCACCAAACAACCGGTTTTCGGCATCCTCACCAGGCAGGGAAAGGTGTTTGCCCGACTGGTTGATGCCACCGAAGCGATTGATCTTTTGCCGATCATTAGCAAAAGGGTTAAGCCCGGCTCACGGGTGTGTTCGAACACCTGGAGGGCTTACACCGGTTTGGCAGCCAAAGGTTATGTCCACCGGACCGTGAAGCACCAAAAGAAAGAGTATGTGTTAGGGAAAAACCACATTAACGGCCTAGAAGGTTTTTGGGGATACTTAAAAAGGCAATTGGCAGCCAAAGGTGGGGTCAAAAGAAAATACCTACATCTATTCCTCGGCGAGTATGTTTGGTGGTATAATTACCGTAGCTTAAGTACTGAAAAACGAGTCAGTCGTTTGTTAAACAAAATTATTAATTTTAGTGGCTGAAATCAGGACTTACCCTATTATATTAGTAATAATTTTACGCCCTTAGCTACTAATCTTGGATCTAGTAGCAAACTTAAAGAAAGTCTAGTAAAAAAAACAACAAAGGGCATAAAGACTTTAATTAGTTTTATATTTGGATGCTTTTTATTTCTAATGGGCATTTTTTTAATAATAACTTCTATTTATGGGATAAAAGATGTTTTTCTTTATTCGTTTCAATCTATACGTGAGATTCAGCATTTTAATACGACCAATGGTTGGTTTAACCTTTTTGGTAATTTTGATATCTATAAACGTTATTTTACTGGCTTTTCAGGAATTATTGCAGGAAATTTATTTTTATTCTCGAGTGTAAATTACATTCTTCATAAAAAAAGTGGTCTTAAATTCTTATTACTTGGTTTATCTGTTTTTTTGTTGAATTTTATTTTAGCAGTAATATTTTATGTAATCTTGAAATTTAAATAACATTTTTTAATCTGCAAAATAGGTTTAAATACTTTTTATGTACAAGCTAAACATATGTGAAACTAGTTCTAACTTCCTCCACTACGGGGAGCCAATCTTTCTTAATATAACCTCTTGACAAATCGTCTCAAAATGATACGATTTTGCTCAAAAATGAGATGATTCTATCATGGAAAAATAGAATTCCTTATAAACACTTGCATAGATTTACATAGATATGGTAATTTATGCATAGATTTATATATACAACTATGAATTAACTATTATTAATAAGGCAAGAAGAATTATTATGAATTTTTAACTCCTCTGAGAAATAATTTCAAAGAAAAAGTGGAATTAATTAACATTAATAATCCATCTGTAAAAGCAACTCTCTCAATATTAGATTAATTTTAATGAAATGCTACCAGTTTTTTGACTTTAATCAGTAAATATGGTTTAATAGTTAACTACAGTTAACTTATGTTAATATGCATAATCAAAGTCAGGAAGATTATTTGAGGGCAATTTTTTCGCTTGTCGAAAAAAAAGGTAGTAATGATGTGAAATCTATTGAAGTAGCTACTTACCTTAATGTCAGTAAACCGGCAGTATCAAAAATGATTAAAAAGCTTTATCAAAAAAAATTTATCGAGACTCGTCCATATTCCAATATAAGTCTGACCAAAAAAGGCTTAAAGAAAACAAAAATATTGGTTTATAAACACAGAATAATAGAGGTTTTTTTAGTAAAAACACTGGGGATTAATAAAGGAAGAGTTCACGAAGAAGCCCATAGGTTGGAACATGCTTTTTCAGACAACGCCGTGTATAAATTGGCGAAATTTTTAGGCAATCCAAGACTTTGTCCTGATAACCAAAAAATTCCCAATATCATTATTTCATAGTATGAAGAATTTAACAGAGTTTAATAAAAGCGATAATATAAAAATTTGTTATGTTAGCTGTGGACAGAATTTTAGGCGAAGATTATCAGAGTTAGGGTTATTTGATGGAGCTGAGATTGAAATTATAAAAAACGATAGATGGGGACCAATAATAGTTAAGATCTTTGAATCAAAAATAGCTCTTGGGCGAGGAGAAGCATTAAAAGTATATGGAAACAAAATCTAGATTATTAATAGGTTTGACTGGTAATCCTAATGTTGGCAAATCAACCTTATTCAATACACTAACAGGAGCCAGACAACATGTAGGTAATTGGCCTGGTAAAACTGTCGAAAAAAAAGAAGGCGAGCTCAATTTTAAAGGAAAAAAAATAAAAGTGGTGGACTTGCCAGGAGCATATAGTTTGACTGCCTATACAGAAGAAGAAACAATAACATCAGATTTTATTCTTAAAAAACATCCAGATGTAATAATACAGGTTGTTGACGCCCAGAACTTAGCCAGAAATCTATATATGACAGTTCAACTTATTGAGTTGGGCGCACCACTTATTATTGCCCTAAATATGGTTGGGAAACCTCAAATGAAAACGTCATTAATTAACGCAAAAATTCTTTCGCAGTTTTTGAATGTTCCTGTTATTGTGGTTGATGCAAGGGAAAAAGATTCCACGAACAATCTTTTAAATGTATCTTTAGCAAAGATAAGAAAAGTAAATGGCAGCACGTTAAAATTAACATATGGAACAGAAGTCGATGAAGAGTTAAATCAAATAAAAAGATTCATTGGTTCAAAGGAGAGTCTGGATAAAAAAAAATTAAACTGGTTAAGTTTAAAGTTGCTTGAAGGGGATTATAGAACAGAGCAGATAATCACAAAAAAACCATATTATTTTGAATTAAAACAGCTCGTTGACAAAGCGAAACGTCACCTTGAAAAGATATATAACCAGGACATGAATACAATAATGGCCAATATTCGCTATGGATTTATTAAGGGTTTACAAAAAGAGCTTGTTATAGAAAATTTACATAAAAAGACAGTAGATATCACAGAAAAAATAGACAATCTCGTTATGAATCGTTTTTTAGGAATCCCTTTGTTTTTAGTCATCATATTATCAATTTTTCAAGCAACCTTTAAATTATCCAAACCAATGATGGGATGGATAGAGAATTTTTTTGGATCGTTAGGTCAATATTTGACGAATTTATTAACAAGTGTAGGAATATCTAAATGGACGATTTCTTTGATAGTAGATGGAATAATTGGAGGAGTGGGAGGAGTGCTTGTTTTTGTTCCGATTATTGCGATACTATTTTTGTTCATTGTTCTCCTTGAAGACTCGGGGTATATGGCTCGAGTGGCCTATATTATGGACAGGTTTATGCATAAAATCGGTCTACATGGTAAAGCCTTTATATCATTAATATTAGGCTTTGGTTGTAATGTGCCGGGAATTATGGCAACAAGAACTCTTGAAACCAGAAAAGACAGACTGTTGACGATTCTTATTAGTCCATTTATGTCTTGTGGAGCACGTTTGCCGGTATATGTATTATTTGCCGGCGCTTTTTTTTCTGCTTATCAAGGCTGGATTATCTTTTCTTTATATGTTCTTGGTATTGTCGTAGCTATCGTGTTAGGTTTCATCTTCAAAAAATTTTTAATCAAAGAGCTTTCCTCGCCTTTTGTTATTGAGTTACCACAATATCACATACCTTCATTAAATGGAGTTTTGATTCATATTTGGGAAAGGGTGTGGCTTTTTATTTCAAGAGCAGGAACATTAATCTTGGCATTTTCAATAATCGTTTGGGCTTTGGCCAGTTTTCCTTTGGGAGTCGAGTATGGTTCTAAAGCAAGCCTAGCTGGGTTAATCGGTCAGAAAGTTTCTTATGTATTTAAACCTTTAGGGTTTGGCAATTGGCGATCATCAGTCGCTCTTATGTTTGGTTTTTTTGCCAAAGAAGTGATTATAGGAACTTTTGGGACTCTTTATGGAGTAACTGATGTAAATACGACTGATTATGCATTGATCACTGCTTTACAAAAAGATTTTACACCGCTTTCTGCATATTCATTTATGGTTTTTGTTTTACTTTATATACCATGCATGGCGGTGTTGGCGGTTGTAAAAAGAGAGACAAATTCCTGGAAGTGGCCATTATTTATGATTTTTTATACTTCAATAGTAGCCTGGACGGTTGCTTTTACTATTTATCAAGACGGAAGATTAATAGGTTTTAGTTAAAAAATAAATATGTCGATTGGAGAAATTATCTTAATAGGAATTATTGTCTCAGGAGCTTTACTATATATATTTGTTTACTTGATTAAAAAAATTAGAATTTTAAAAAGTAGTGATCCATGTTTTGGTTGTCCATATTCTTCTATCTGTAGAAAGAAGAAATAAACTTAACTTGACAAGACTACACAGTTAATATTATAATGAATACGTATTCATTATTATTAGTTTAATAAATGATTTTTCCCGCCGCATCTTACTTTTCGCCTTAGTAGATTTCTACTGCGGCTCAAAGAGCAATTGCTGGCGGGCTTAAGAAACTGTAGTTACTCATTAAAATTCGTAAACAGTTTCTAAAGGGGGTGAAAAAATATGCCAGCATTTGATGGAACAGGACCACAAGGAGCAGGACCAATGACAGGACGTGGAATGGGACGTTGTGGAAAAGGTATGGGTCGAGGATTTGGATTTGGTTTTGGTCGAGGAGGACGCAGAGGACTGGGTAGGTTTTTTGGTGGAGGCCAAGCTTGGTCTAAAACAGATTTGGAAGATTATAAAAAAGCACTTAAAGAAGAGATGGAAGATGTAGATAAAGAGTTAACCGATGACAAGCAGAAGTAAAAAGAGTCCCTGCTTAGTCAAGGACAAAACGATTTAGACTAGGCAGGGACTTTACCAATTATTTTACCACGTCAAATATGACGTTTGTTAAAAA
>Ga0210051_1001973_pt1 | contig 20745 bp, 15 predicted proteins | sample CryGey092014_all_FD_185464 | JGI IMG/M metagenome (GOLD analysis project Ga0210051, IMG submission 185464) | Groundwater microbial communities from aquifer - Crystal Geyser CG23_combo_of_CG06-09_8/20/14_all (SPAdes) (version 2) | ecosystem: Environmental > Aquatic > Deep subsurface > Groundwater... | reverse complement strand
AGAGTAGTATCAGAATGACACGGAGTATATTCAAACTTGCTAAAAATAAAAAAAGAGCTATATTGAAAGTGGTTGTATTTTTTAATTGTCTCATCATCACAGGAGGTGATTATGATGAGAAAGATTTTGGAAAAGATTTTCACGGCATTCCGATTCGTGGAGTGCCTGGGCTGTTAATGTTTATGATGGCAATTTTTGCTATTCTGTATCTCGTAGATAGAAAGGGGATGAAGGCCTTTTTCGATTATGAAGAGGAAACAGAATGGTAGTAAAGCCGTGGCTGAAAACTTTTAGAGATTATCTATGAGCGAGTAAGCCATTTTTTGGTTGACTTTTTGTCCTATCTTGGTAAGATAGGTGTTAATTGTGAAGGGTGGTATTATGCTGGACAAGAGCCATTTTATTAAGCTAACTATTGGTGTTTATAAGGTAAGCGAGCTTTTTTCTAAGAGAGAGCCGTTGAAGTTTTTGTTAAGGAAAAAAGCTGATGAGGTTTTGGCCAGTTTGGTGGCGGCGCAGTTCAATCCGCCAGACAGGGCATTGGAACAAGTTATCAAACAAATTGCTGTTTTGGGCGCTTATTTGCAAATCGCTGAATCGCAAAACTGGGTCAAGCCGGAAAATTTTTGGTTGTTAAAAACAGAATATCAAGCCATTGAGAAAGAGGTCAAGCAAATGCTGGTTGTGGCGGGGCAAGCCAATAGCCAACCCAAGCCCGAAATGATTCAACCGAGCAAGCCAAAAATGGCCAAAATTAAAACTATCCCTGATTTTAGCGGATTGAAAGACCGTCATAAAAAGATTATTCAAGTTTTGCGGCAAAAAGCCAGCGCGCAAATTCGTGATTTCAACAAAGTGCTGCCCGAAGTAACCAAACGAACCTTGCGGCGCGATTTGGACTTTCTTTTACAGAAGGGTTTGGTGACGCGATTTGGTGATAAAAGTAAAACCGAGTATAAGATAAAAATGTAGAGGTAGGACATAGGTAGGACATAGGTAGGACAACAGCTTGTCCTATTTTCTAATGATTTTCGGCCATGGCTAAAAATTACAAAAAACAATTTGGCCAGCTTTACGACAAACACATTGGGAAGATTTATCGCTATGTGTTTTTGAAGGTGGGCGCCAAAGAGGCGGCTGAAGATATCAGCTCGGAAGTTTTTGTTAAAAGTTGGAAAAAGTTTAAAACCGGTTTGGAAATCAAAAATTGTTCGGCTTATCTTTACCAGGTGGCCCGAGCCGAGGTGGCCAATTATTATCGCAGTGGGGCCAAGATGCCCACCATGGGGGTGGACAATTTGCCGCTGGTTGACATCAACGATAATCCGGAAGCCAGCCAAATTACCAAGAGCGATTTAGAAAATTTGCGAAATCATTTGAACGAATTAAAAGACGAGCACCAAGATGTTTTGATTTGGTATTACCTTGATGGCTATTCCAGCAAAGAAATTGCTCAAATGCTGGACAAAACCGAAGGCGCCACCCGGGTGATTATCTCGCGGGCCTTGGCCGAATTGCGGGAAAAGATGACAAAAAAGTGGCCCGATACGCTGTTTGTGTAACAATGGAAGGGGGCAGACCTCTCCTAATTTGAAAAAACATTTATAAAGAAATTATAAGAGGTCTGCCCCTCCTGTGTAACAAAACAGGTGGATTTGCGTCATAATAGTAATCAGCAAAGTTATGGACGAAAAGCAGATAATCCAGCAATTAAAAACATTCAGCCAAATCCAGCCCGACAAGGGGTGGGCGCTTTCGCTTAAACAAAGGCTTTTGACGCAGGATTTACCAGTTGAAGCAACTGAAAAAACCAGATTTATTTTCACTGGTTTGGTCGATATATTTAGCCAACCCAGAATGGCTTTTGCCTCTTTGGCAGTGTTGGGCGCGGTGGTGATTGGCGTTTCGTTTTACTTTGATTGGTTTGGTCTTTTTCAAAATCAGCAAAGCAAAACCATGGTGGTGGCTTTGCAGACAATGGAGGGGCAGTTGCAAACAGTTAATCAATCGCTGGACGGCCTAAAAACCACCGCCAAGGTTAATCAGGCCCTGTCAATGACCGAGGTAATCAAATCAACAATTAAAAATAACCAGCAGGTGGCCAAGAAATTACAGGCCAGCCCAATGGTTTTGTCGCGTAGCGTTTTGGCCGGCTTGAGCGATGTCAATAAGGCCTCAAATGAAGTAATGACTAAAACAGACCAGGTGCAAAAAGAAATTCTGGAAAAATGCCTCGCCGACTTAAAGCAAAGATCGTTAAGCGCCGCTGACCAAGAACGGCTTAGCCAAGCTGAAAAGTTTTATAATCAAGGCAATGTGTCCGAAGCCATTTTGCTTTTACAGCAGATTGGCCAGTAGCCCGCGGAAGGAACTCGAAATGTCGATATATCGATATGTCGAGTGCCTCCTACGGGTTGACCTTGTTAATACAGGGTAAAAAGGTCGGACGAAATTCGCTTGCGAATTTCGTAATAAAATAAAAATCGGCTCAAGTTTTTTTGAAAATTAAAACTTTTCATTAAGCAAGAGCCGTGTCTCGCGCTATAATTTAGCGCGATGAACAAAAATAAAAAGCAATGAGTACCAAAAAGATTTTATCAGCAATTACAACTTTAGCGGTTGTGGTTATGATGATTGCTCCGATTGCTCCAGCAGGCGCCGCGACCGCGGACGAGTTGGCAAAAAGTATTGCTGACGCCATCGCCCTGCTCAATTCGTTGAACCAACAATTGGCAACGATGCAATCCAGCACTCCCAGCGTTCCCGACACTACCGGTGTTACTACTGGTGCGGCATGCTCGGGCGTAACTTTCAGCCGCAATTTAACGATTGGGTCAAGAGGCAACGATGTAAAATGCTTGCAGACCATCTTAAACGCATCGGCCGACACCCAGGTGGCTACTAGCGGAGTGGGTTCTTATGGCAATGAAACCACTTATTTTGGCGCTTTAACCAAAGCGGCCGTGGTGAAATATCAAGCCAAGAACAGTATTTCCCCAACCAGCGGTTTTGTTGGTCCTTTAACCAGGGCTAAATTAAACGGGGTTGCGCCTTCCACACCTAGCGCGACATTACCCGCGGGCTGCACTTCAACTTCCGGATATAGCCCGACCACGGGTCAGTCCTGCGCGACTGGCGCGGTGGTTACACCAGTATTACCAGCAGGCTGCACTTCAACTTCAGGATATAGCCCGACCACAGGTCAATCTTGTGGCATCGCTGTACCAGCGGCTAGCACTACGCCTATTACCGGCGAGGGCTTGAAGGTCTCGGTGGCGGCCAACACTCCAGTTACCAACACTGTCATTACTGGCAGCGAGGCGACTGCTATGTTGAATATCACTTTGGCCAACGGCAACAACACCGCGGTTAAAGTGACCAAAATCCGCTTGAAAAGAAGCGGTATTTCCGGCGACACCAGCTTGGGCAATGTTTACCTTTTTGACGGCTATAAGAGGCTGTCTGACGAGGCCACCTTGTCTTCTGGCTATGCCACTTTCAACAAGTCAACTGGCATTGTCAGCATTCCAGCTGGCACCATCCAGACCATCTCGGTGAAAGCCCAGATTTCTGGCACCAGCGGCGAAACCGTCAACTTATCAGTTGAAGCGGCCACTGACATAGTCAGTGACGCCTCGGCTGTTTCGGGCACCTTCCCGTTGACTGGCAACACCATGAGCATCGCGGACGCGACCAGCAAGGCCGCGGTCAACTTTGCTACCATCAGTGTTCCAGCCACCAACCCCACTTTTAACGCGGCTAACAATTCTATTATGTGGCAGGACTCTTTGACCGCCACTAATCAGGATGTTAAGATTGAATACCTCAAATTCAGCCAAATTGGTTCAGTAGCGGTTGACGCTTTGGCCAACATTCGTCTGGATATGAATGGCGTTACTTTGGCTACCGGCCAATTAGTGGCTAGCGATGTGGGACAGGATTTGATTTTTGATTTGTCCGCGGCTCCGGTCGCGGTAGCCAAGGGCTTAACCAAGACCCTTACCATTTACGCCGATGTGATTAAGGGCTCCAGCAAAACCATCAGAATGAGTATTGAAAAATCAGCTGATGTGTTTATCAAGGACGCTTCTTACGGCAACTACGTGTTAATTACTGTTAACAGCCTCGCCTTTACTACAATAAGAGGCGGCCTCTTGACAGTGTCCGAAGGCACCATCACCATGTCCAAGAGAGTTGATTCTCCGACCACTGGCGGCGTGCTCGGCGCGACTGGCGTTTCTTTGGCCAAGTATGACATCAAAGCCAGCGGCGAAGATGTTAAAGTGAACAACTTGCGGATTTCAGCCCAGATTTCTTCGGCTACCGCTTCTAAAAATTTGAGAAATGTTTCTCTTTATTTGAACGGCGTGCAAGTTGGTAACACGGCTAACATTGAAACCCAGAATGGCGCGACCACTTATTCCACTGTTAACATCTATCAGATTTTGACAGCCGGGGTAACTAATGTTTTAGAGGTTAAGGGCGACATTTATAGTTGCACCACTTCGGCCTGCAGCAGCGTTAACGGCTTTATCGCTACTGAATCAGTGAAAATCAGAATAGAGGGCGGCGACCTTGACAATGCTCAAGGTATGACCTCTTTATCAATGGTTGACGCTCCTACCGGTGATGTTGACGGCAATACCATTACTATTGGCTCGGGTAGTTTGACCCTGGTCAAGAGCGCTGGTTATGGCAATCAAGTTACCGCGGCCGGCCGAGACACCAAGATTGGCCAATACAGCATTACCGCGGCTCAATACGACGGAGTGAATATTTCGTCAATGACCGTTAAGGTAACTGACGCAGTGGCTGCTTTGGCGGCCGATATGTCCAACCTGTATCTTAAGTATTATGGTTCGGGCGTAACCGGCACCATTACCTCTTCAGTGGTGGGTTCTATTACGAGCGCCGCCTCTAATGTGTTCTCTGTTCCGGTTGTTTTACCGGCCAGCGGCACTTTAACTGTTGAGGTTTGGGCCATGGTGAACACCACCGCCACTGACGCCGACGCGGCTGACACCAGCTTGGCTATTTCTGCCACTCGGGCAACCGACGGCGGATCAGCCGACAAAACCGCGGTTACTGGCCAAAGAGCTACCATTGCTAATGGCGCTTTGACGGTTACTAAGGCCTCTGATACCCCAGTAGCTGGTTTAGTAGTTGGGGCAACCAATGATGTGCTTATCAGCAAGTATACTTGGTCGTCTAACTACGAACCATTTACTGTAACTGACATCAAGATTGAAGCTACCACTTCGCCGGCTGACACCAGCGACGATTACTATGGCATCTATTTGAAATACAAGGATGCTTCGGGCGGCACTGTTACTTCAGCTACTATGACATTGATTAACGGCACTACCACCTTTACCAACCAAACCCTTTATGTGCCAGCCAATAGCACCGCCTATATGGAGGTCTATGGCAATATGAACTCGGTTGGTTCTGGTTTTGCTGATAGCGGTGATCGGCCGCAACTTGGCTTGTATTACTACAAAGCCACCAGCGGCTCTACTAGCAGCGCGGAAGTAACTTATGGCATGGGCAGTAATGTCTATGGCAACCAGATGGCTTTATACGCTTCCAAACCGACTGTGTCATTGTCGGGCGCCACTGCTGGTACTTTGAGCAACGGCACCATGAGTTTATACGCGGCCACTATCGCGGCTGACGCGCAAGGAGCAGTTGGCTTGAAAAAGCTGACCTTCAGCGTGTCGCCGAGCATGAGCGGCGGCGGCGATACTGTCGGCGACTTCACGCTTTATAGGGGTTCCGCCGATATCACTTCTTTGGTAACTATCTACGAAACCACTTCAACTGGCACCGACTTGAAAACTGGAGATTTAACTTCAGTTACTACTGGTGTTAATGTGGTCGTAACATTTACTGATGAAGAAGAAATCGCGGCTGGCTCTTCACAAACCTACACCTTGAAAGCTGCTATTACCGGCGTTGACACTGGGGACGCTATTACCACCTATCTGAAGAAAGATTCAGCTTATGTGGCCCCGGCTGTCTATGACGCTGGCACATTCAACGCCAAGATGTTTGTTTGGACTGATCAGTCAGTGTTGAACCACTCCGAAGCAACTGCGGATTGGAACAACAGCTACTTGGTGAAGACCTTGGATTCACCGTCTTACACCATTTATAAATAGTTCCGTTGATTGATTGACCCCTTGGTTTTAGCCGCCTCTTGACTAAGACAGCAAGGATAGAAACCCCCCGCCAATTTGGCGAGGGGTTTTGTTTTTGCGTCGGCCCCTCTCGAGAGGGTAGACAGTTGGTTGAAAATTTATTTTGTGCTATAAATTAAGTATCAGAAAATTTATGGACAGGTTAACAAAGCTTGAAAACGAAAGTATCTATATTATTCGCGAGGCCTGGAGCCAATTCAAGAAAGTGGCTTTGCTTTGGTCTATAGGAAAAGATTCCGGAACGCTTTTGTGGCTTTGTCGTAAGGCGTTTTTTGGCAAGATTCCTTTTCCGGTGATGCACTTAGACACCACCTACAAGTTTCCCGAGATTTACGAATTTCGCGATAAATACGCTAAGGAGTGGGGGCTTGATTTGATTGTGGCCAAAAACAATGAGTCAATTGGCGCCGGTATGGGCCCGGACAAAGGGACTAAACTGCAGTGTTGCAACGAGCTAAAAACTGACAATTTGAAAAAAGCCATTGCTCAATACGGCTTTCGGGCTTTGTATTTAGCCATTCGCCGCGATGAGCACGGCATTAGAGCCAAAGAGAGATTTTTCAGCCCGCGAGAGAATATCAGCTTTTTGTGGAATTACAAAGACCAGCCGCCTGAATTGTGGGACCAATACAAAACCAAGGCCAAAGACGAAGAGCACTTGCGCATTCACCCCATGTTGAGCTGGCGCGAGATTGACATTTGGGAGTATATTCGGCGAGAAAATATCCCCATGGTTTCTTTGTATTTCGCCAAAAATGGCAAGCGCTATCGCAGTATTGGCTGCGCGCCTTGTTGTAATCCCATTGACTCAACGGCCGACACTTTGGACAAAATCGTGGCCGAACTCAAAGCCAGCCCCACTTCCGAGCGAGCCGGCCGAGCCCAAGACAAAGAAAATACTTACACCATGCAAAAATTAAGATCGCTTGGATACATGTAAATTATGGAAAATCAAAATCAGGACTTAAAATTTGTGATTGTCGGCCATGTGGATCACGGCAAGTCAACTTTGATTGGACGGCTGTTGTTTGACACCAACTCTTTGCCGCCCGATAAAATGGAGGAAATTCGCAAGACCTCCGCGGAGCTTGGCCGGGTGGTGGAATATGCTTTTTTAATGGATAACTTGCAAGAAGAACGCGAGCAGGGCATTACCATTGACACAGCTCAAACATTTTTCAAAACCGCCCAGCGCCAGTATGTTATTATTGACGCCCCGGGCCATGTGGAGTTTGTTAAAAATATGCTCACCGGCGCTTCACAGGCCCAAGCCGCTATTTTAATTGTGGATGTGGCCGAGGGCGTGAGAGAACAAACCAAGAGGCATAGCTATCTTTTGGCTCTGTTGGGCATTAAGCAGGTCATTGTGGCTATTAATAAAATGGACTTGGTTGGCTACCAAGAAGATGTTTTTAATAAAATTAAACAAGAGTTAGCCGAATTTTTGGCCGGCCTCAAAGTTGAGCCCAAGTTTTATATTCCTATGGTGGCCTTAAACGGCGACAATGTGGCCATGGCCTCGCAAAATATGCCATGGTATAGCGGGCCGACGGTTTTGACTGCCTTAGATGGTTTGCAGGATTTAGACGAAGCGCAAAACCTTGCTTTGGTTTTGCCAGTACAGGAGGTTTATAAAATAGGTGATAAACGCTATGTTTTGGGTCGCGTAGAAGCGGGCGAGGTCAAGCCAGGGCAAACTATTAAGGTTTTGCCCTCGGGCCAAACTACTATTGTTAAAACCGTGGAGAAATTTCAGCAGGCAGATTTAGCGTCGGCTAAGGCTGGCGAAAACATCGGCTTAACCACTGTTGATCCTTTGTTTATTGAGCGGGGCAATGTGATTTGCCAGCCCGGCAAAGAGCCGATGGCGAAAAGCGAATTTTCCGCCAATCTTTTTTGGCTGCATCACGAACCGTTAATTAAAGACGAGCTTTTAATTGTCAAATGCGCCACTCAAGAATCGCTGGGCCAAGTAATTGAAATAAAAAAACGGTTTAACTCCAGCACTATGGAGGTTTTAGAGGAAAACGCTAATCAGCTTAACTTTTTGGAGGCAGGAGAGGTTGTTATAAAGGTAAAGCAGCCCTTAGTCCTAACCAAATTGAGCGAGTTGGCCGAATTGGGCAAATTTGTCTTAATCAAAAACGACAACATCGTGGCCGGCGGCATCATCAGCGAGCTTTAATGTTTAAGCTCGGGTTGTAAACATTTTTCGCGTAGTTTAATTCTCGCGATCGCACAAATTGTGAGCAAGCTTAGCCGTCTCATTGAGGCGTTTTTTATTTGTTTCAAAAAGTGATCGCGATCGCTCACTTTTTGAAACAAACAAGTTGCAACAAACAAGAACGATCGTTCTTGTTTGTTGTAGTTGTCAGGAAAGTTAATTTGGTTTATAGTTGAGCAATGAATAATCAAGCAACGAAATCAAAAATTGTTTTAATTGGTTTGGACGGGGCGCCTTTTGGTTTGGTTGATGATTTGGCTAACAGGGGAGTGATGCCCAATTTTCAAGCGCTGAAAAAGCAGGCGGTTTTTGCTCAAATGCAGGCCCCTTTGCCAGCTGTTTCCGCGGTGTCGTGGAGTAGTATTATTACTGGCCAAAACCCGGGCTCGCACGGTATTTTTGGCTTTACTGATTTAGCCCCGCAAAGCTATGATTTGGTTTTTCCCAATTTCAATGATTTGCAAGTCCCGTCTTTTTGGCAAAAATATCCCAAAATAAAACAAGTAGTTCTGAATGTGCCCTCAACCTACCCAGTTAAGCCGCTCAATGGTATTCATATTGCCGGGTTTGTTTCGCCTGATATTGAGCAGGCGGTTTTTCCGACCAACTCTTTAGCCAAGTTGCGAGAGTTAAAATATGAAATTGATATTGACTCTTACCTTGCCCATAGGGACATTGATTTGTTTTTAGAAAATTTATTTCAAGTTAATCAAGCCCGTATCGCGGCCTATCGTTATTTTTGGCAGGAAAGTGATTGGGACATTTTTTGGTTAGTATTTACTGGCTCGGACCGCTTAGGGCATTTTTTATACCCTGTTTACGCCAACCCTAACCACCAATATCACACTGCTTTTTTGGATTATTTCAAACAAGTTGATCTAGTTATCGGTGAAATCGCTCAACAACTCTGCCCCCATGACGGGCTTTTAATATTTTCCGACCATGGCATGACTGAAAACAAAGCTAATATCAATGTTAATTATTTTTTACAAGCTAACGGCTTTTTATGTCTTGATAAATCGCCTGGCGAGTTTTATAATCAAATATCGCCCCAGAGCAAGGCCTTTGCTTTAGAGCCCGGGCGAATTTATCTCAACAAAAAAGGCAAATACCCCAACGGCGCGGTAGAAAAGGCGCAAGAGGAAAAAGTTTTGCAGGAATTGTCTGACGCTTTTTTACAGCTGGAATTTCCGCCCTCCTTCGTTCCGATGGGCGGAACTTCGGCGGGTAAAAGCCAGAAAGTAATTGAACGAGTTGCGCGAAAAGAGCAAATTTATAGCGGCCAGCAAATAGACCGCGCGCCCGACTTGGTCTTAGATGAAAAACCCGGCTTTCGCTTGCGGGCTGGGCTCAACAAAAACGAACTTTTTGACAAAGACATTTTTACCGGCACCCACACCGCTAACGACGCTTTTTTGTTGGTTAAGCCGCCGTCGGGTGTTGACATTGCGCTGGCCAGTCCCAAAGCCGAAGACATTGTTGGTATTATTGATAAATTTATTAAATAACCCGATAAATCCGCTGTTGCATTTAATGAGCGATCGTTCACAGAATGCAACACTCATCAAAACATGAATCAAGAATTAAAAAATTCTGAATTAAAAATTTGCGTTATCGGCCTTGGTTATGTGGGCCTGCCCTTGGCCATTGAGTTTGCTAAAAAGGGTGTGGCAGTTTATGGCTTTGATGTTAAGGAAAACCGCGTTGAGGAGCTCAAAGCCGGGCATGACTCCTCGGATGAGGTAGCTGACGCGGACTTAGCTGTGGCGAAAATTGAATACTCGGCCGACCCGGCCATTATTAAAAAGGCCAATTTTTTAATTGTGGCCGTGCCTACGCCGGTTGATCAAGCTAAAAAACCGGACTTGTCGTTAGTGGAATCGGCCTCGCGGCTGGTGGGCGAAAATATGCAAAAGGGCAATGTCGTGGTTTATGAATCAACCGTTTACCCGGGTGTAACTGAAGATATTTGCCTGCCGATTATTGAAAAATATTCCGGCCTAAAATGCGGGGTTGACTGGAAAATTGGCTATTCGCCCGAACGAATGAACCCGGGCGACAAAGAACACTCGGTTGATAAAATCATTAAAGTTGTTTCAGGTATGGACCAAGAATCAGCTGATAAAATCGCCCAGGTCTATGGCCTGGTTTGCGCAACCGGAGTTTTTAAGGCGGCTAATATCAAAACAGCCGAGGCGGCCAAAGTGATTGAAAATATCCAGCGCGATTTGAATATCGCTTTGATGAACGAGCTGGCCTTGATTTTTCATCGTTTGAATATCAACACCCAAGAGGTTTTGGAGGCGGCCTCAACTAAGTGGAATTTCCATAAATACCAGCCAGGGTTTCCGGGCGGCCATTGTATTTCTGTAGATCCTTATTATCTTACCTATCGGGCGGAAGAATTAGGGTATCACCCGGAAATTATTTTAGCTGGCCGAAGAATTAATGATTATATGGCCGAATATACTGCCGAGTTATTGATCAAGGGCTTGGCGCGGGCGGGCAAGAAAATCAAAGACGCCAAGGTCTTGATTTTAGGCCTTACTTTCAAAGAAAATGTGCGCGACACCCGCAATTCTAAAGTAAAAGATATTATTAAAAAATTGCAGGAATATGGCTGTGAGGTTTATGGCTACGATTCCCTGGTAGAAAAAGACGAAGCGGAAGGCAAATTTAAGGTAAAATATCTGGCCAATTTAAGCGAGGCCCAAAATATGAATGGCGTAATTTTAGCGACTCTGCATCACGAATTTAAGGCCATTACTTTGGAGCAATTGAAAACTATGATGCCAGAAAAACCTGTTTTGGTTGATGTAAAGTCGCATTATCTTAAACAAAAACCGCAGGATAAGGGCTTTATTTACCAAGCCCTTTGAGTTAATCGTAAAATTATGTTTTCTAAAAAAATCGCTATTATTGGCGCTGGTTATGTGGGGCTAACTACCGGCGTTTGCTTGGCGTCTTTGGGGCATTCGGTTATTTGCCTGGACAATGACCAAGACAAAATTGAGAAATTAAAAAAAGGCGTGATTCCTATTTATGAGCCCGGCCTAGCGGAATTATTAAAAGCCCACCAAAATAATATTGTTTTTACCAATAATTTATCCGAAGCGGTTCATCGGGCGGGCGTGATTTTTTTGGCGGTGGGCACGCCCTCGCAAGAAGATGGCAGTGTGGACTTGAGCTATTTTCAGCAAGCCGTAGTTGAAGTAGCTCAAAATATGAACGGCTACAAAGTGTTGGTTGATAAAAGCACCGTGCCGCCGGGCACAGCCAACTGGGTCAAAAAAGAAGTTAAAAAATATTATCAGGGTGAGTTCGCGGTGGTGTCTAACCCAGAGTTTTTAAGAGAAGGCACAGCCATTGACGATTTTTTGAAACCAGACCGAGTGGTGATTGGCGTTGATGAGGAAAAAGCCAAAGAGATTATGCTGGACATTTATTTAGCCGTTGACGCCCCTAAATTTGCCACCACCGCTCAAAGCGCCGAACTGATTAAATATGCGGCCAATTCTTTTTTGGCTATGAAAATATCTTTTATCAACGAAATCGCCAACATCTGCGAAAAAACCGGCAGCGATGTAGTTGAGGTAGCCAAGGGCATCGGCTTAGACAGCCGTATTGGCCATAAGTTTTTGCAAGCTGGTGTTGGCTTTGGCGGCAGTTGCTTACTTGGCAGTTCAGAAGTGCTTGTTCAGAACAAGCAGGGTATGGTTTCTTCTGTCCGGCTTGAAGCGCTTTTTGATTTATTAAAAAAACAAGAACTAAAGGTGCTTTCTTTTGACCGTAATAAGAAAAATACATCGTTTAATAAAATTATTAGGGCCAGCAAAAGAGCATATAAGGGTGAGTTTGTTTCTGTTATTACTAAAATGAACAAAGCTATTACTACGACCTCCGACCATCCTTTCATTGTTTTTGAAAAAAATGGCTTGAAAGTCAAGCTTGCTCAAAATTTGACAATTTCTGACAGGTTAGTCTGCTTTTTAGGGTTTCCTCCTTCTTTAAAAAAACATTCAATTAACATTATAGATCATCTTAGCAGAAGTGATTTTGATTATAAAAAAGTAAAAGTTAGACCGTTGCAAAAGAAGTTATCCGATGTAGGGGTAGAAATTTCCAAAGCATTTAAGGCCGCTAGAAGAATAGATATCCTTCGCGCTAATTGCATGAATTTAGAAGAGTTTCTAAAGATTGAGAAAAGCATAGCGAATAAAATAGAAAGGAAAGACCTTGTTCTTTTTACTTCTAAGGGATCTACCACATCTTGCCCAGCTATAATTAATTTTGACGCAGATTTCTGCAGATTTTTGGGCTATTATGTCAGCGAAGGAAATATTCATTATGAAAATTGTTTAAGAGGGACAAGGACAAGAATTCAGATACATTTCAATATCAGAGAAAATGAATATTTTAATGATGTTAAGAATATTTTAGATGGGCTTAATATAAAGTTTCGCATAAGCGAACAACCTAAAAATTCTACTAGAACTTTCGTTGTTTCATCAAGAATTTTAGCTTTTCTGATTGATAAACTATTGAATTGCGGCAAGGACTCATATTCCGCTGATGTACCCGATGAAATTTTCTCCTTAAACGATAATTTAAGAAAAGAATTTTTAAAAGGAGTTTTTAGAGGGGATGGGCATATTGCTTTCCCTAAAAACACTAATTCTGTTGTTTATGACTTTGGTTCAATAAGTTATCCGCTTGTTCAGAAAATGATATTATTGTTTCACTCTTTGGGCATAGTGCCGAGCTATAAGAGATCGCGTTCAGAAAAGTCCTCTGATTTTGCCCATTTTTTTAGAATATCAACAAAAAAACAAATTGAACAATTAAGGGATTTTAAAGATTCTTTTACTCAAAAAAAAGTTGACGAGCAGTTGAAAAATTGCAAAGATATAAAACCGTGTGGTTTTGAAAAGGGGAATGGTCAATTTTGCATTGTTAATATTAAAGCTATAAGCAAAAAAACAGAAGAGAGAGACGTCTATTCGCTTGAAGTTGATAAAATAAATACTTTTATTGCTGATTATGGCTTAATTGTTCATAATTGTTTTCCCAAAGATGTAGCTGGTTTGATTCATACCGCCTTGGTTAATAATTATCAGCCTCGTATTTTAGAGGCGGTCATGGCGGTGAATAAATCCCAGCAAGATATTTTTTGCGAAAAAATAAAAGCAGTATTAGCGCAAAACCAAGGCAGGGCAGTGGGCATTTGGGGGCTGGCCTTTAAGCCCAACACCGACGATATACGATATTCGCCAGCCATCGCGGTTATTAAGGATTTGCTCAAACAGGGCTGTCAAGTTAAAGCCTACGACCCGGTGGCTCAAGACAACGCCCGAGCCGAGCTGGGCGCAGTGATTGAGTATTGCTCAAGCGCTCAAGAGGCGGCCAAAGGGGTTGATGTTTTGGCCCTGTTAACTGATTGGCCGGAGTTTCTGCAAGTTGATTGGGTTGAATTAAAAAAAATAATGCGTTCAGCTAACATTATTGACGGTCGCAATTTTTTGCCCGTTGATGACTTAGCCAAAAACGGCTTTCATTATCAATCAATCGGCCATAAACTTTTTTAGTCCGTAATTTAAAAAAATATGTCAGAAACAATTAAAAAAATTTTAGTCACAGGAGCCAGTGGCACTATTGGCACCCGTTTGATGGAAAAATTATTAGAGCGGGGCTATCAAGCAGTAGGCGTTGATTGGCGAATTAACCAATGGTCAAAAGCCGTCAATGAACTAACAATTATTGGCGATTTGCGCGATAAGGCGGTTTTGCAAAAACTGCCCAATGATTTTGACTTGGTAATTCACTTGGCCGCCAACGCTCGAGTTTACAATTTAGTGGTTGACCCCTCCATGGCTCGCGATAATTTTGAAACGCTTTTTAATGTTTTGGAATTTGCCCGCCAGAACAAGATCAAGAGATTCATGTTTTCTTCCAGCCGGGAAACCTATGGCAACACCGAGCAGATTAAATATAGCGAGGGCGATGTTCGCTTACGAAATTGCGAAAGCCCTTACACCGCTTCCAAAATAGCTGGCGAGGCCATGGTCTATGGTTATCAAAGGTGCTATGGCATTGATTTTGTGGTGTTTAGATTTTCCAATGTTTATGGTATGTATGATGGCTCGGACCGGGCTATTCCGCTGTTTATTGGTTTAGCCAAAGAAAACAAGCCCATCACAATCTTTGGTAAAGATAAATTGCTAGACTTCACTTATATTGATGATTGTGTGGCAGGCATTATGGTTGCCATTACTAATTTTGCCACTGCCAAAAACGATACTTATAACTTGGGGGCGGGGCAGGGCTTAACTATTATAGAGGTAGCGGAAATAATCAAGGAGGCGCTAAAAAGCCAAAGTCAAATTATTATTCAGGAAAACCGCGCGGGCGAGGTGGTTAAGTTTATCGCCGACATCACCAAGGCCCAGCAAAAACTGGGCTATCAGCCCAAAACATTCATCAAAGATGGTCTGGCCAAATCAATTGCCTGGTATCAGCAGAATCCCTTAAAATAATATGGCAAAAACAGTTTTAGTTACGGGCGGGGCCGGGTTTATTGGCTCGCATTTGTGCGAGCGGTTAGTGAAAGACGGGCACCAGGTAATTTGTCTGGATAATTTAAGCGCCGGCCGACTGGACAATATCAAAGATTTTCAAGATAAGCTCACTTTTATCCAGGGTGATGCCAATAATTTAGTTGATTTAGAGCCAATTTTTAAGGACAACAAATTAGACGCGGTTTTTCATTACGCCGCGGTGGTGGGGGTGCGCCGAACCGCTGAAAATCCTTTGGAAGTTTTAGATGACATCAAGGGCATTAGAAATATTTTTGGACTGGCCTTGCGATACGGCAAACCCAAAGTTGTTTTTGCCTCTTCTTCGGAGGTGTATGGCGAGCCGGTGGAAATTCCGGAAAAAGAAGACGGCCACATTAACCCCAAAATTCCCTACGCGGTGGTTAAGCTTTATGGCGAGAAAATGGTTGAGGCCTATTGGCAAAAATATCAGTTGCCGGCCGTTGCTTTACGGTTTTTTAATGTTTATGGGCCCCGTCAAGAATCCAGCGATTATGGCTTTGTGATGGGCATTTTTATTAAGCGAGTTTTGGCTGGCCAGCCTCCGATGATTTTTGGCGACGGCTCGCAAACCCGCGATTTTGTTTTTGTGGACGATAACATTGAGGCCTGCGTTTTGGCTTGGCAATCGGAAAAAACCAATGGCCAGGTTATTAACATCGGCACAGGCAAGCCCACCACTATTTTGGACTTGGCCGAAGCAGTCATTGAAGCCAGCGGCCAAACGCAAATCAAGCCCGAATTCGTCCCCGCCAGAGACGACATCAAACACCGCTTCCCCGACATAGCCAAAATGCAAAGGTTGTTGAATTTCCGGCCTAAAGTTTCCTTAAAAGATGGTCTGCGCAAAACCATTAGTTATTATCAACAAAATTGATCTTACTGCTTTTGATTTTATGAGAAATGGAAATTTTTTAGCTGATATCGTAAAAAAAATCAAAAGCGATAAGTTTTTGAGCAATAGCTTTGTTTTTTTTACAGGCGGTTTTTTGGTTAGCCTGGGCGGTTATTTTTTTCATTTTTTGATGGTTCGCATGCTTTCGGTGGAAAACTACGGCGAACTGCAATCGCTTCTGGCCATTTCTGCTATATTTGGCATTCCTATGGCCGCTCTTTCAACTGTTTTAGTCAAATATACTGCTCACTTCAAGGCCAAAGGAGAAAGCAACAAACTTTATTCTTTGTTTTCGCTATTTACTAACAGGATACTTTTAGCGATTTCTATTTTTTCCGTTGTCTTTTTCGCTTTCAGCGGATATGTCGCCAATTTTTTAAGGTTGCCCTCGGTTTGGCCAGTGATTATTTTGGGCTTAACTTTTATCCCGGCATTTCTAAGTTTAGTCAATAGGGCGATTATCCAAGGTTTGGAAAAATTTACCAGCGCTTCTATTATTGGTTTAGCTGAAGTGGCTGTGAGGATTTTGTTGGCTTTTATTTTGGTTAAAATTGGCTGGGCGGTTAATGGAGCTATTGGAGCCATTGCCTTGGCGGGATTAGTTGGCTGCTTTTTTACTTTTTTGCCTTTGAAGTTTTTATTTAATGGAGAAAGGCAAAAAGAACCAATTGAAACTAAAGAAATAATAAAATATCTTCCCCCAGTTTTTCTTTCTCTTTTGTTTTTAACCCTTTTTTATAACATTGATATTATTTTGGTCAAGCATTTTCTACCAGCTTTCGTGGCTGGCCAGTATGGAGCCTTGGCTTTAATCGGCCATATTATATTTTTTATCACCGGGCCGATAGTTGCGGTGATGTTTCCCATGGCTTCGGCCGCCCACGCTAATAATGCCGACTCTTCTAAAATTTTCAAAAAAACAATTGCTTTGGCAGGTTTGATTGGCTCGGCTATTTTGCTGGTTTATTTTCTTTTGCCCGAATTAGTCATTAAAATTTTGATTGGCAATAAATTCTTGCCGTTGGCCGGCTTATTGGGCTGGTTTGGCCTGGCGATGTTTTTATATTCTTTAATTATAATATTTTCTCAATATTTTCTTTCTATCCACCAAACCAGAGTTTTTTATTTTTTGGGTTTAGGGGTTTTACTGCAAACAATTTTTATAGCTATTTGGCATCAAAATTTGGGGCAAATTGTTGGGGCGATGAACGCGGTGATGTTGTTTACTTTGGCTTTGCTTTTGATATATTATGGGCGAGTAAAGAAATTAGAAAACTATGCTTGATAAAAAATTAATTTCAATAATTGTTCCAGTTTTCAACGAGCAAGAAAATATTCCTTTGATTTATGGGCGATTGGTTGGGGTTGTTGGGGGTTTGGCGGAACAATACCAAGCCGAGATTATTTTCGTTGACGACGGTAGTTTGGATAAAAGTTTCCAAATTTTAGAAGAGTTGGCCAATAAAGACCAAAGGGTTAAATTATTGCAGTTTTCACGAAACTTCGGCAAAGAAATCGCTGTGTCGGCCGGGCTCTTTGCCGCTAATGGCGAAGCGGTGATGATGATTGACGCTGACTTGCAGCATCCACCCGAATTATTGGGGCAATTTTTGGAGAAATGGCAAGACGGGGCGGAAGTAGTTATTGGCATTAGGGAAAAAAATAAAAATGAGGGTTTGGTTAAAAAGCTCGGCTCTTTTTGTTTTTATAAAATAATGAACCTTATCGGTGAAACAAAAATTATCCCCCGCGCCACTGACTATCGGCTTTTAGACAGAAAAGTAGTTGATGAGTTCAACCGCTTCACCGAAAGAAACCGTATTAGTCGGGGATTGATTGATTGGTTGGGCTTTAAGAAAGATTTTATTTATTTCCAAGCCAATGAAAGGCAAAACGGCCAAGCAGGATATGGTTTCTTAAAACTCGTCAAGCTGGCTTTATCGGGATTTGTGGCTCATAGCTTGTTTCCGCTAAAATTGGCCGGCTATCTAGGGGCCATCATTACCACGGTTTCGGGCATTTTTGGCTTGTTTATAATTATTGAAAAATACATTTTGGCTGACACTTGGCGTTTGTATTTTTCTGGACCTTTTTTGGTGGGTGTTTTGCTTTTGTTTTTGACGGGCGTTATTTTAAGCTGTTTGGGCTTGGTGGCTTTATATGTGGCCAACATTCATGGCGAAGTTGTTAATCGCCCGCTTTATGTTATTAGGCAAAAGAAGAATTTTTAATTATGAAGGTTTCCATCATTATTCCAGTTGAAGAAATCAATGACTATATTAGGGAATCAATACCGAAGATTTTGGGAATGGACTATTCTGATTTTGAAGTTTTGATTTTTCCGGACATGGCCAGCGCGGAATTTTTTCCCAAGACAAGAATTATCCCCACCGGCAAAGTTGGCCCCTCGCAAAAAAGAAATTTAGCTTTGCGATACGCTACGGGTGAAATTTTAGCTTTTTTGGACGATGACGCTTATCCCGCAAAAGATTGGCTTGCTAAAGCTGTTTCGCATTTTGAAAATCTTGAGGTAGTCGCGGTAGGCGGCCCGGCCATCACTCCCCAGAGCGACAATTTTTGGCAAAAGGTTTCTGGGGCGATGTTTTTGAGCAAAATTTCCGGGGGCAATCCGGCAAGATACTGGCCGATTGGCGGCATTAAACAAGTTGATGATTGGCCTTCGGTTAATCTATTGGTCAGAAAATCGGATTTTGCGGCGGTTAATGGTTTTGACTGCGCTTTTTGGCCGGGCGAAGATACGAAATTGTGCTTAGATTTAACGAAAAAACTTGGCAAAAAAATTATCTACGACCCATCTGTTTTGGTTTATCATCATCGCCGAGCCGGCTTGAAAAAGCATTTGCGACAAGTGGGGGGCTATGGCCTGCATCGCGGTTATTTTGCCAAAAAATACCCGGAAAATTCCCGTAAATTAAAATACTTTTTACCCTCCGCATTTTTGATTTCAATTGTGGCGGGCTGGCTTCTGGGCTTATATTTTTTCTGGGCGAGATTATTTTTTGTGGTTATCTGGTTTTTCTATTTTTTGGCTTTGATGATCGCTTTTTTTGATATCAACCAGAAAATTAAAAATATTAAGGTTTCTTTAGCCGCCTTGCCTTATATTTTATTAACCCACTTAGTTTATGGCTATAAATTTCTACAGGGCCTGTTGAATAAAAAATTATCAATATGAAAATCGCTATTTCTTATCCGCCAATTGAGTCAGACAAGGGCGTGCCATTGCTGTCGCAAAATCGACAATTTCAATATTTTCACAGCTCCACTTATATTTATCCGATGGTGCCGGCTTCGGCCGCAACATTGCTGAAACAAAACGGCTATGATGTTTTTTGGGACGATGGCATTGCCGAAGAATTAAGTTATGAGGAGTGGCTGGCCAGAATTATTCAAGAAAAACCTGACATTATCGCCATTGAAACAAAAACGCCAGTGATTAAACGCCATTGGCAGATTATCAATGAGTTAAAAGTTAAAAGCGCAAAGTGTAAAGTTGTGTTGATGGGAGATCATATTACGGCTTTGCCCGAAGAGTCGTTGCAAAACAGCCAAGTTGATTTTGCTTTAACTGGAGGGGATTACGATTTTATGCTTTTGAATTTGGCTAATCATTTAGTCAAAGGCGAGGCCATGGAGCCGGGCTGGTGGTTTCGCGATAAAGATGGCGTTATTCAAAATACCGGGCCGTTTCAGTTGAAGCACAATTTAGATGTTTTGCCATTTATTGATAGGGAACTAACCAAGTGGCAATTATACGCTTACAAAAACGGCAATTTTAAGCGAACACCGGGTAGCTATATGATGAGTGGCCGGGATTGCTGGTGGGGAAAATGCACATTTTGCTCCTGGAGTACCTTATTTCCCGGCGGCCGCTTTAGAACCCGTTCGGCTAAGTTGGCTTTAGACGAGGTTAGCGAGCTGATTAAATTGGGCGTGAAAGAAATTTTTGAGGATTCAGGCAGTTTGCCCATTGGCCCGTGGTTGGAAGAATTTTGCCAAGGGATGATTGACAGGGGATATAACAAGAAAGTTACGGTGAGTTGCAATATGCGTATCAATGGCATTAAAGAGCCAGCCACTTGGCAGTTGATGAAAAAAGCCGGCTTTAGAATGATTTTATTTGGTTTAGAATCGGCCAGCCAAGAAACCCTGAACAAAATCAATAAAAACTTAAAAGTTGAGGAAATAGAGCCGGGTTTAAAAATGTGCAAACAAGCCGGGCTTGAGCCCCACATTACCGCCATGATTGGCTACCCCTGGGAAAGCAGAGCCGACGCCCAGCGCACCATTGATTTGGCCAAGGATTTGTTTAAGAAGGGTCTGGTAGACACCTTGCAAGCCACGGTTTTAATTCCGTATCCCGGCACTCCGCTTTATAAATACTGCCAAGAAAACAATTTGTTCAACTTTAGCGATTATGATAGGTTTGACCAAAGAGAGCAGGTGATGAAAAGCGAGCTAACCAGCGAGGATGTCAAAGCCCTTACTCGCGACCTATATAAATCATTTGCCAGCCCGCAATTTATTATAAGAAAGATTTTGGCGATTCGCAGTTTGGCTGACATCAAATTTTTAGTCAAATCAGCCGCTAAATTGCTCGGCCATCTCACAGATTTTGGGAAGTAGTAATTTGGTAAATCTGAACCATTATGTATAATGAGATGGTTGCAAAACTATTCCTGCTACAATTTTATCTTTTCGGCTGCGTCATCGTCAGACTTCGCAAAATGCTTTTCGCCGTAGCTGGGCTACGGCCTCAAAACATTTTGCTCGTCTTCCTCGCCTCGCTCGAAAATCTAAAATTTCGCTACG
>Ga0210051_1001972_pt1 | contig 20751 bp, 19 predicted proteins | sample CryGey092014_all_FD_185464 | JGI IMG/M metagenome (GOLD analysis project Ga0210051, IMG submission 185464) | Groundwater microbial communities from aquifer - Crystal Geyser CG23_combo_of_CG06-09_8/20/14_all (SPAdes) (version 2) | ecosystem: Environmental > Aquatic > Deep subsurface > Groundwater... | reverse complement strand
GTTTTGACAGTATAGTCAACGGTGTAATCAGTCACAAATTCTGTTTGGGCAAAAATCCGGCCAGGGAAGAGAAATAATAAAAATAAAATCAGGAATAAGCGTTTAAGCATGTTTTTATTGTAACATGTACTTGACATGCGGTTTTTGTTCGGGCTAAGATGATACGAAGAAAGGAATTTTATGCCAGTGACATTATACAAGCGCCAAAAACAGATGGTGGATTTTATTTCCCAATATATTCAGTCCAATGGACACTCCCCGACTTTGCAGGAGATCGCTACTTCCATGAGCCTGTCTTCTTTGGCAACCGTGCATGAACATATTGCCACTTTAGTGCGCAAGGGAGTGTTGAAGAAGTATGAAGGGGCGGTGCGGGGTTTAGAGATTACCGATCCCCGTTATGGCAGTGACAGCGCCGGTTTAACTTTGCCGATTTTGGGTTACATTGCGGCCGGCAAGCCGATTGAGCCGTACACTGACCCGAATGCCAGTTTTAGCGTTTCTCCGCACATGGTCAGCGGCAAGAAACGCTCGTTTGTGCTCCAGGTTAAAGGCGAGTCGATGATCGAAGAAGGCATTTTAGACGGCGATTACGTGGTGGTAGAAGAGGAACAGGAAGCAGTCAACGGCGATATTGTCGTCGCGTTATTGGAAAACGGACTGGCGACATTAAAACGGTTTTTTAAAGAAGCGACCAGGATCAGGTTGGAACCGGCCAATTCCAGCATGAGCCCGATTTATGCCACTAATGTGAAAGTCCAGGGCAAGGTGGTGGGGGTAATCAGGAAGTTTAACTCGGCAAATTAATATGGGAGATGTCTGCTTCGGCTAAAGTGGTGGGTGAAGCAGGGAGAACTTGTTCGTGGTAAGTGGGTTTGTTAATCTCATAGAAAATTCCGATCGGAAGGCGGTCGGTTTCTAAAGATTTTTGCAAAGCCATAATTTTATTGGTGGGATCGTAATCAGTTGCCTCTAATTGATAGATGTGTTTTCGGTACCAATCATAGGGCATGTTTTTATTATAAGTAACGCAGGGTTGGAGAATATCGATAAAGGAGAAGCCCCGGTGTTTAATGGCGGCGACAATTAAGGCGGATAAATGAGAAATATTACCAGCGAAACCGCGGGCGACAAAGGTGGCGTGATTGATAATGGCGTTGGCAAGCGGATTAAAAGCTTCTTCGACTGATCCATTAGGCGTACTGGCGGTAATAGTCCCCTTTTTAGTGGTGGGTGACATTTGGCCGGTGGTGAGACTATAAAGATAATTGTCGTGACTGAAGACGACAATATCATGGTTGCCCCGGGCCAGGGAAATAAAATGGCCTAAGCCTTCACCAAAGCAGCCGCCGTCGCCGATGATAGCAATGACCGGAAGTTTAGGGTTAGCTAGTTTAATGCCGGCGGCGATGGGCAAAGCCCGGCCATGAAGACTGTGAAACCCATAGCCATAAGAAAAATCAGCCATGTTGCCGGAACAGCCGATGTCATAAACAAAGGTTAGTTGATGAGGTAAAATATTAAGTTGGTCCAAAGCGAGTCTAAGGGCGCCGAAGATGCCGAAGTTGCCGCAGCCAGGGCACCAGGTAGGATTTATTTTCGTGGTTCTTTTGATCATAGTTGTTTCAGTTGATTAATAATTTCTTCAGGGTAAAACGGCCGCCCGTCATATTTTAAAATTTTGCTGGGAATTTGAATTCCGGTTACCTGACTGATTAATTGATTGAGCTGGCCGGTGGAGTTGGCTTCGAGGGTAACTAATTTTTTGGATTTATTAATGAGATGGAGAAACTCTTGTTTGGGAAAGGGCCAAACACAAGGGAAATGAATAAAGTTAGTATCGGGAAGGGATTTTAAGGCAGTTTGGAGACTGCCTTTGTTGGAACCCCAGGAAATGATAGTGGTAGCGGCGGATTTGGGACCGAAAAGTTTTGGTTTAACCATTTCCGGATCTTTGAGAATTGTGGTAATTTTTCGGGCGCGCTTATCGACTTGTTTAATTCGCTCACCGGAACTTTCGGTGGCATAACCAGATTCATCATGCTCATAGCTGTTGGCTAAATGGACGCCGCCGGGCTGGCCGGGAATGGTTCTTAAGGAAACGCCGGTTTTAGAATCGGAATATCTTAGGAAAGGGGTGTTAGTGTCCAGGTTTTGGGTTGAAGCAAAACCATAACGTTGATTGGTTTGTTTAACAGCAGGGGTGTTAAAAGTAAAGTAAGATTCTGCCAAATATTTGTCAGTTAAAATAATTATCGGCAGCTGATATTTTTCTGCCAGGTTCAGGGCCAATTTGGCTAAAACAAAGGCTTCTTCCGGATCTCCGGGGGTCAGGACGATCCGGGGGAATTCGTCCTGAGAAGCGTGAATGGCAAACAAGAGGTCAGCTTGACCGGTCCAGGTCGGCATGCCCGTAGCCGGGCCCGGGCGCATGGCATTAACAATGACGAGCGGTGTCTCGCTGACGCCGGCTAAACCAATCGCTTCATTCATTAACGAAAAACCGCCGCCGGAGGTGGCGACCAGACTTCTTGCGCCGGCAAAAGAAGCGCCCAAAGCCATATTAACAACGCCGATTTCATCTTCGCCGTGGCGGACAGCAATCCCGGTTTTCTTGGCTTTGGCGGCCAAAAAGTGGAGGATGGACGTAGAGGGAGACATCGGATAAGCGGTAAAAAACTTCAAGCCGCCGGCAATAGCGCCTAGACTAAGGGCGTCATTACCGCTGAGTAAAATTTGGTTGGTTAGAGGCGGCCGGGCAATTGGCTGAAGCGGATTTTGACAAGATTTATACCCTTGTTCAGCGGCTGCCAGATTGTGTTTAATGACCGCAGTGGTTTTTTTGACAAAAGTTTCTTTAATTACTGTTTGTAAAGCGGCTAAGTTTAAACCCAGCCGGGCACAGGCAAACCCGACAGCAAAAATATTTTTTGGCTTGCCTAAAGACGGATTGTTTAAGGAGATTTCCAGGTCAAATTTGGCTTCCGGGGCCAGGACCGGTTGAACATCGGCACAGACCTGGAAAGTGTTTAAGCCGCCGCGGATTAAGGAGGGGTACTCAGTGTAACCATGTACATAAAGACCCTGCCGAAAGGCAGTTTGGGCAAAAATCAGACCGGCAACTTTAATTCCTTCCCCGGCGGCGCCACTGATTTTGAAGTTAAACTTCTGCATGAATACCAGCATATCATAATTGGTCAAGCTGAGTTAAACCTACAAGGAGACTCCTCGTAGGCATATAATGAAAACAATGCCTTCGAAAAATACGTTAAAAATATATGTCGAGAAAAGCTATTATCATATATATAACCGTGGCGTAAACAAGGAACCGATATTCCTAAACGAGCAAGACTATAAAACTTTTTTAAGCTATCTAAAGTTTTATTTGTCTTTTCCCGACCTGCGAGGAGACTCCTCGCAGGTTAAAGTAGCGCCATCGAAGCAACTAAAAAATTACGCCGACCAGGTTAAACTAATTGCTTATTGTTTGCTTCCTAACCATTTTCACCTATTAATCTGGCAGAATGAATTTGACCGGATTAATTTTTTTATGCGATCTTTGGCAACTAAATACTCCCGTTATTTTAATCGAAAATACAAGCGGGTCGGCCCGGTTTTCCAGAGCGTTTATAAAGCAGTTTTGGTGGAAAGCGAGGATCAATTACTTTATTTATCTAAGTATATTCATCGTAATCCCCTGAATCTTTTGCCTGCGAGGAGTCTCCTCGCAGGTCTTGCAGGTTATAAGTACTCGAGCTATCCTAATTATTTAAGATTGTTCAGCCAAGCTTGGGTTGAACCTTTGGATTTTATTAATAGTACTTATAAATCGTTTGTTGAGGAAACTGACGAACGTGACTTGCCCACTATAAAATCTGTTTTGATTGAAGAAATTTAGCCTGCGAGGAGTCTCCTCGCAGGCACTCGTAGGCATGATATAATTTTAGTCATATGGCTGAAATTTATATAGTGTCAACGCCGATCGGCAACCGCCAGGATATTACCTTGCGGGCTTTGGAGATTTTCACTAAACTGGACTATCTTTTGTGCGAGGATACGCGTAAAACCAAGCAGTTGTTGGATTTTTATCAGATAAAACCTTTGCCGATACTGGTCAGTTTTTATGAACCGGTGGAAGAGCAAAAAATTCCCGAGGTAATTGTTTGGTTGAAAGCAGGCAAAAGTGTCGGTTTGGTCACTAACGCCGGCACGCCGCTGATTTCCGACCCGGGTTTTAAATTAGTGCGGGAATGCGTTAAGGAAAATATTCAGGTGGTTCCGATACCGGGGGCGTCGGCATTGCTGGCGGCTTTGGTAGTTTCCGGCTTGCCAACTGACAAGTTTACATTTTTAGGATTTTTGCCCAAGAAAGTGGGGAAAAAAGAAAAATTGCTAAAAGAGGCTAAATATACAGTGATTGCCTATGAATCCCCCTATAGAATAATTAAAACTTTAGAACTGCTGCAAAAATTAATGCCGGAAAAGCAAGTGGTTATCTGCCGGGAGCTGACAAAAAAGTTTGAAGAAGTAGTGCGGGGCAGACCGGAAGAGCTTTTAGAAAAAATGCGAGACAGGAAAATTAAAGGCGAGATAGTATTGATGTTTTAGAGCCTGCGAGGAGTCTCCTCGTAGGCTGAGATTTTGATATCGACGATGTCTACTTTATTTTGATTGATAATGGCAGGGTTGATATTTATTTCTTCGATTTGGGGGAAGTTAAGCGCTAATTGGGAGACATTTAAAATTAAATCGATTACCGGGCGGAGATTGGTCGGCGGCAGGCCCCGGGCGCCCTGCAAGATCTGTCCGAGTTTAGTTTGAGCTAACAGTTTTAAGGCGGAGGTTTTGTTGACAGGTAAAAAAGTGTGGCCCACATCCTGATAAATTTCGGTGTAAATTCCGCCTGAGCCAATGGTTAATAAGGGGGGGAAGCTAGGGGGGCGCTTGACACCAATGAATAGTTCATGGCCGGAACGGATTTGCGGCTGGATCAGAATGGTGGTAAAGCGGGACTTTAATTGATTAAAGTATTTTTGAACGGTCTTGGCGGAGTTTAAATTAAGAAACAAAGCTTTTTTTTCAGTCCGGTGCAAAGCTTCGGTTGGGTCGGCTTTTAAAACTAAAGGAAAGCCGAACTCTTTAATTAATTGAAGTAGAGAGTTTTCCTTGACAATTTTAGTTGCAACCAAAGGCAAATGGTAAGCTTTGGCTAAGATTTTAATTTGCTGCCAAGTTTGTTGTCCAGGCTGTAAGCGGAGGCCGGGAACTTTGATTAGAGAGCTTTGCCGGACAGGATAAGCAGTTTGCTTAAGTCGATTGTGCCAATATTGGAAAAGAATACTTAGATAGTCAACGGCTTTTTGGGGAAAGTCGATAGTGGCAATCCGGTTTTTTCTTAAAATCTCCTTAGCCTTAGCGGTGATTTCTCCGCCTAACAAGGAAACGACTATTGGTTTTTTAATGTGTTTAAATTGTTTTACTACTGCCTGACAGGTTAGTTCCAACTGAGTCATAGTTTGCGGAGTAAGAATAATTAAGAAAGCGTCTTTAATCTTATCTTTAATCACTTGCCGGAAAGCCGTGTTGAACTGTTCTGCCAAAGCGTCGCCCCGAACATCAGTTGGCCGCTCCACTTTTAAGCGGACCGCGTCGGCCTTGTCAGCGGCTAAGATTCCCGGACCGCCGGCATTAGTGACAATCACGAGGTCATTGTCAATTAAGGGTGGTTCCAGAGAAAAAATTTCCAGCAGGTCGGTGAAAGCCTCTAAATTATCGACTTGAATACAGCCGGCTTGAGCCAAAGCGGTTTTAATCACGGCTGTTTCCGGGCTTAAGGCGGCCGTGTGGCTGAGGACTGCTTGTTTACCGACCGGGGATTGACCGCCAAAAATGGCCACGATTGGTTTTTTCCGGGACAGACGGCTGGTGATGGAGAGAAACTTTTGACCGTCGGCAAATGATTCCAGATAAAGACCAATTACTTTGGTGTCCGGGTCGGCGGACAGGAAAGTTAAGAAGTCAGTTTCGGTTAAACCGGCGCGGTTGCCTAAGGAAACAAATTTAGAAAACCCCAGATTCTCTGATTTAGCCCAGTCAAAAAGGTAGGCACCGATGGCGCCTGATTGAGAGATTAAGCCGATGTTGCCAGGCATAGGAGCGGTTTTGGCAAAAGTAATATCTAACTTCTTTGCCGGATTGGCAAAACCCAAAACATTGGGACCAAGGAGATTAATTTGCTGTTTTCGGCAGAGTTTTTTTAAAACGATCTCCAGTTTTTTTCCTTGGGGACCGGTTTCAGAAAAACCAGCGGAAATTACCACGATCGACTTAACTTTTTTCTCGGCAGCTTGCTTGACGACCACATTAACGATCGGGGCGGGCACAACCACGATGGCCAGATCAACCGGATCAGGCACGTCCAGAATCGAAGGATAAGCGCGGGTGTTTGCGATTTGGGATTCATGGGGATTAATGGGAAAAATCGGCAAATGGCTTTGCCGTAGTTTATTTAGAATTTGCCAGCCGAGTTTGGCTTTATTGGCCGAGGCGCCGATTAGAGCAATGGAGCGGGGGGAAAACAGGCTGGCTAATTCCATAAATTTAAATTAAACTGGTGCCGGTCATTTGCTCAGGCTTAGGCAGGTTTAATAGTTTTAAAATAGTCGGAGCAACGTCGGCTAAAATTCCCTGGTTTAATTTTCTGGTTTGGCCCTGAAATTGAGAGCTAACAATAATACAAGGGACCGGGTTGGCGGAATGTTCCGTATCGATTTGGCCGGTCTGCAAATTGATTAACTCTTCAGCATTGCCGTGGTCGGCAGTAATAATTGCCGAGCCATTGAGAGCTGAAATAACCGGGATTGTTTGGGACAGAAAAGCGTCAACAGCTTCGCAGGCCCTGATGGTAGCGGCTAAGTTGCCGGTGTGGGCGACCATGTCCGGACAGGCGATATTAATGGCAATAAACTGATAAAATCCGGTTTTTAGCTTATTGATTAAGGCAGTGGTTAATTGAGGAGTAGACATTTCCGGCTGTAGATCGTAGGTGGCGACTTTTGGAGAGGGAATGATCAGCCAATCTTCGGCGTCAAAAGGCTGTTCCCGCTGGCCGTTAAAATAGTAAGTGACGAAGCGCTCTTTTTCGGTTTCCGAGATTTTTAACTGTCGGATATTGGCTTCACTGAGGACCCGGCTTAAAGGCATTTCGATATGCTGGGGCGAAATAATCGCCGGTATCGGCAAGTTGGCCTGGTATTCGGTCATGGTTAAAAAGAAAAGACGCTTCAGGAATATTTGACGGGAGAAAGGAGGATTGACAGAGGCTTTGCTAGGCAGATGGCTATGGAGATAACGGTCGGCTAAAGGGTCAAAAGCCAGTTGGTTGGCCTGGGCGGCAAAATCAGACAGAACAAAAGCTTTGGTCAGCTGGCGGGGACGGTCAACCCGGAAGTTATAGAAAATCACGGCGTCATTATCCTGAATTAAGGATAAAGGCGTGCCGCTGGTGTCGGTTATGACAGTGGGTTCGATAAACTCGTCGGTTTTTTGCTGAAGGTAAGAGTTTTGCACTGCCTGGATGGCTGAGGTAGCTTTTAAGCCAGTGCCTTGAGTGAGACATTCATAAGCTCTTTGAGTTCTTTCCCAGCGGAAGTCACGGTCCAAGGCGTAGTAGCGGCCCATAATCGAAGCAATGACGCCCAGTTTGTTGTCGGTTAAGTGTTGCTGGACTTCGGCTAAATAAGTTTGGGAAGTGGTGGGAGGGGAATCGCGGCCGTCAGTAAATAAGTGCAGGCTAAGCTTTTGAATATTGTTTAATTTGGCAAATTTGATCAAAGCGAAAAGGTGTTCGTTATTGGCATGAACGCCGCCGGAACCGATCAAGCCCATCAAATGCAAAGTAGAATGGTTAGTTTGAACATGCTCGATTGCTTTAAGGAGATTGGGATTGAGAAAGAAGGAGCCGTCGGCAATAGCGGTATTAATCCGGGGCAAGTCCTGGAAGACAATCTGGCCGGCGCCGATGTTAATATGGCCGACTTCGGTGTTGCCGTCTTCTCCGGCGGGGAGACCGACCGCCTGACCGGAAGCAACTAATTCAGTTGAGAGGTAGGCAGACTGAAGTTGGTGAAAATAAGGCAGGTGAGCTTTGGTAATGGCATTGCCCGGGCCGGGAGCAGAAATTCCCCAACCGTCCAAAATAATCAAAACCAGCGGAGATTTATCCATACTATAGTTTAAGCTCGGTTTCTATTTCTAACAACCGGTTGTATTTGACGATTCTTTCTCCCCGTGCCGGGGCGCCAAACTTAGTGTAATCGGCCCCGACCCCCACGGCTAAATCGGCAATAAAGGTATCGTTGGTTTCCCCGGAACGGTGGGAGACAATGATTTTTAAATTATTTTCCTGACAGTATTTAATCACTTCAATGGTTTCGGAAACCGTGCCGATTTGATTGGGTTTAATTAAAGCGGCATTGCAGGCTTTGAGGGCGATGGCTTTTTTCACCCGTTCTTTATTGGTGGAAAGCAGGTCATCGCCAACAATTAAAGTGGTTTGGCCGAGCTCGTCGGTCAGCTTAGACCAGCCTTCCCAGTCATCCTGATCTAAACCGTCTTCCAGGGAAAAAAGATGATATTCGTGATTGAGCTGTTGATAGTAAGCGATGAATTCATCCCGGGAAAAAGGCTGGGCCCGATCTTTAATCTGATATTGATTGTGTTTGAAGAAAAATCCCGCCGAAACATCCAGGCCTAAAAAAACATCCTGAGTTAGTTTATACTGAGTTTGCTTAATCGATTCAAGGATGACTTCCAAGGCGTCCAGGTTGGTAAATAAGTTAGGGGCAAAACCGCCTTCATCACCAACCGAGTGGATCGCTCCCCGCAGCTTAAGGGTTTTTTTAAGACTATGATAAATTTCAATCCCCATTTGCAGGGCTTTCTGGTAAGAAAATCTGGCAGTAGGAATGACATGAAACTCCTGAAAATCTAAGTTGCCGGCACCATGGGCACCGCCGTTGATGATATTGAAGGTTGGGCTGGGCAGTTTTTTTATAATTTTAGTTAAGCCATACTTTTTAGCAATATATTGATAAACCGGTAAGCAATAATAGGCGGCACTGGCTTTAAGACCGGCAATAGAAACAGAGAGAAGGGCATTAGCCCCTAAATTACTTTTGTTGGGGGTGGCGTCAAGATCAATTAATAGTTGGTCAAGCTTGGTTTGAGAGGAGGGGTCAAGGCCGATCACTTTGGGGGCAATGATTTGATTAACATGATTAACGGCTTTTAAAACTCCCATGCCGGCAAAGCGGTCGGGATCATTGTCCCTTAATTCAAAGGCTTCGTATTTGCTGGAAGAAGCGCCGGAAGGAATACTGCATTTGCCTTGCTGGCCGGAATCTAAAAAGACCGTGGTTTCAATCGTCGGATTAGCGCGGGAGTCTAAAATTTCCCGGGCGAAAATTTTAACAATCTTAGCCATTGATTAAACGCTTTTCAGCCTGATAAATAATGTTGCGTGTTTGGTCGATCATGTCCGGAGTGACAGAAACACTGGTAATCCCCCAGCGGACGAGTTTTTCGGTCAGGTCAGGATAGAGGGAAGGAGCTTGACCGCAAATGGAGCAGGTAATTTTATTTTTGCGGCAGGTTTTGACGGTGGTTTCGATCAAAGATAAAACCGCCGGATTAAGTTCGTCATAGGCAGAGGCAACTTCGCTGTTATCCCGGTCAACCCCCAGTGTCAACATGGTTAAATCATTGGAGCCGATAGAAACACCATCGATGCCGACTTTAATAAACTCTTCCAAAAGCAGGACATTGGCGGGAATTTCCACCATCATCCAGAGTTTAAAAGAGGCCGAGCGGACCAAACCGTAACTGGAAACAATTTTTTTCACAGATTGTAACTCTTTAACGGTCCTGACAAAGGGAATCATCAGCCAGAGGTTTTTATACCCAAGTTTTTCCCGGACATTTTTTAAGGCATAGAGTTCTAAGGCAAAGACTTTTTCATCGGTTAAATAGCGGAAGGCGCCCCGATAGCCAAGCATAGGATTTGGTTCCTGGGGTTCATAAGCCTTGCCGCCGATCAGATTGGAGTATTCGTTGGTTTTAAAGTCAGTAGCCCGGTAAACTACCGGCCGGGGGTAAAAAGCCTTGGCAAATTTAGCTAAACCAGCAGTTAAGCCGGCGATAAATTGAGCTTCTTTATGGTCAGCGATCAGTTTTTTGGGATGAGTGCCGATTTGAGCAATCATAAATTCAGCCCGGAGCAAACCTAAACCATCAACGTTCTTTTGACCAATGCTTTCCGCCAGATCCGGTTCTCCTAAATTAACATAGAGTTTGGTAGCGGTAGTTTGGGTATCCGGTTTTAAATCTTTGGCAGGAATCTTGGTAATTTTTTCGAGTGAGATTTTTTTAGGTTTAGCAATAGCGCCGCCAAGGAAAACTTCACCGGTCTGACCATTGACAGTAACCACGGTACGGGTTTTTAAGACCTTAGTGGCGGTAGCTGTGCCGACAATGCAAGGAATGCCCATTTCCCGGGAAACAATGGCGGCGTGAGAAGTTTGGCCGCCCTTATTGGTGACAATGGCGGCGGCTTTTTTCATGGCCGGAACAAAGTCAGGCGTGGTCATATCGGTAACCAAGATTTCCCCCGGTAGCAACTGGTTGATTTCTTTGGCTGATTTTAAGATTCTGGTATAACCGGCAACTATCCCCGGACTGGCGGGTTCGCCCTTTAAAAGCAGGGTTAATTTATTGGTAGAGACTGGGGCAATTTTAGTTTCCTGAAGATTGAGGGTAGTAATCGGCCGGGATTGAACTAGATAAAATTTGTTGTCAGTTAAAGCCCATTCGATATCCTGGGGAAAAAAATAGTGCTGCTGGATCTGATGGCCCAGTTTGGCTAAGTAAATAATTTGCTCATCGGTTAACTTGGTTTGACGTTGTTTGTTTTTAGGCAGTTTTAATTCGCGGTTTTTATCTTGAGACAAAGTCAGTTGTTTAGTTTGCGGATTAGTTTGTTTCTGGAGGATTTTCCAGGAGAGTTTTTGAATTAAATAGTGATCGGGGGTATAGGCACCCAGAACAATTTTTTCACCTAAGCCCCAGATTGCCTCAATCACCAGTTGATTTTTATTGTTAGTGACAGGATTAACGGTAAACATAATGCCGGAAATGCGGCTTTGAATCATTTGTTGGACCGGAACGGCAATACCGACCTTAAAGTGGTCAAAATGTTTTTCCTGGCGGTAGAAAATCGCGCGGGGTTCAAAAAGCGAGGCCCAGCAGGCGCGGATGTTTTGAATTAAGTTCGCCTCGCCTTGGACATTCAGATAGGTTTCCTGCTGGCCGGCAAAAGAGGCATCGGGCAGATCTTCAGCTGTGGCCGAAGACCGGACGGCCACTAAAGTTTGATTATGTCCGGAGCCCAGCTTCAAATAGCGTTTAATAATATCCAGGGCCAGCTGATCGGGAATTTTAGCACGGGAGATTAAAGATTTAATCTGTTGAGAAACTTGATTGAGAGAATGAATGTCATGAATGTCTAAGTCATCGAGAAAGGATTTAATTTTTGGCTTTAAATTATTAATTTGAAGAACTTGAAAGTAAGCGGCAGAGGTAACGATAAATCCCGGAGGGACCGGAAAACCGGCCCGGACCATTTCGCCAAGATTGGCGCCTTTGCCGCCGACCAAGCCAATATCTGTTTTACCGACTTGTTTAAAATCAACAATCATGGGCAGTGAATCGGGCATTGATTAAGAATAGCAGTTTTTTTTAGTTTAGGCTAGGACTTTTTGAATATCTGCAAATCTGCAAGGATGTTCCTTGCAGGCACCCTCACGGTTAAAAAATTACTTTGGAAAAGTGAGACTTCATTCCTATTGTTTAATGCCTAATCACTATCACTTTTTGCTTTATCAGGTGGATATTGACGGCATTAATCATTTTATGCGTTCGTTGGCAACAAAGTATTCGCTGTATTTTAATAAAAAATATAACCGAGTCGGCCCATTATACGAAAATATTTTTAAAGCTGTCGAGATTAAAACTGAAACTCAGCTAATCTATATCAGTAAATATATTCATAGGAATCCACTGACTGCAAGTGCAAGGATGTTCCTTGAAGGCTATAAATATTCTAGTTATTCCAATTATCTGGGAAGGTTTTCGCAATCTTGGCTGGAGACAAGCGAAGTTCTTAGTTATTTTAAAAAACAATCTTATCAGGATTTTGTTGAAGAACAAGAAGAAAGAGATGTGGTGACTATTAAAGATTTAACAATTGATTTGGAGAATTAGCCTGCAAGGATGTTCCTTGTAGGCTCTTCTTGAAGTAGGCGACCCAGGGGATAGGGGCGGGATCCAGGCGGTTAAGGACGGTTAAATAATAGTTAACAAAACTGCCGAATTGAATCAGTTCCAGAACCTGGGCCAGTTTAGTATCAGCAGAGGGGGTAAAGGTAAAAGCCTTGATTTTATTTTTTTGAACCACATCGATAGTCAAGCGGACACGAGTTTGCAGACGGGGAGAATAGAGCTTAGAGTTAACCAGCCAGAAAGCCACATCTTTTTGATTAGATTCAGGAAAACGCAAACCCTCGAGCAGATGGTGGTTTAGTTCAGGCAAATCGTGGCGGTGGGATAACTGTTTGGCATTCTCATTCAGCTGATTTTTCACCACATGGAAAGCGCCGGTCAGGTGTTCGGCTGCCACCATCACTATTTGTTTAGTGTGCAGGGCTTGGGCTAACTTTTTGGCCGGATTAACCGCTAAAGGCAAATCACGCTGATTAGTTTTGATGACCGTCTGCAGGACCGGCTCAAGCTGGTCAATCTCTTTTTGCGCTAATTTTAATAAGCCGGCTTTGGCGACCATAACCAGCTGGCCAATCAAAGAGTAACCGATGGCCATGCGGGGCTGATTACAGGGATTATAAACCGGGTTGATTTTATACAGCGGCAAGCGATGTTGTTTGGCTAGTGTTTCCAGCTCTCCCCCGCCGCAGATAACTAAAATTTGACAGTTTTTAAGGATGGCCTCTTTTAAAGTTTGGACCGTCTCTTCTGTGGTGCCGGAATAACTGGAACAAACCAGTAAACTGTTTTGATCGGCCCAAGCCGGTAAATGATAATCATTAACTTTGATTAAAGGGACTGTCAGTTCCTGAGCGTAAAGTGATTCAATTACCCGGGCTGCCAGAATCGAGCCGCCCATGCCGGACATAATCAACTGTTTAACTGGGCGGGGTTTAATTTCCACCTGATTGGCTTCTTTATAGGCGTGCCGGCATTGCTTGGCTAAGTCCAGGATAGAGCCGTAAACATTGAATTTATCTAAATTTTTCATAACTTCCTTTTACCGCCAAGGCGTTCAATCAGTTTAATAAATTCTTCGGTTTTGGTTTGCAAAATTTTTGCATTATCGGCTTCCAAGTTCAAGCGCAGCAGCGGTTCGGTGTGGGAAGGACGGATATTGGCCCACCAAGCCGGAAACCATAAAGAGATGCCGTCCAGCCAATCGATTGATTTGGTCCGTGACTGATACTCGGCTTGGATTTGTTTTAGGACGCTTTGTTTGTCGGTAACGACAAAGTTGATTTCTCCGGAACAGGGATATTTATCATAACGGTCAACCAGGCGGGATAGTTGAACTTTTTTTTGGGAAATCAATTCTAAGACTAAGAGAGCGGAAATAATAGCGGAATCAGCGAAAAAATTATCCCGGAAATAATAATGGCCGGAATGTTCGCCGCAAAACAGGCCGTTATTAGTCCGCATGGCTTCTTTAATCAAGGTGTGGCCGACGCGGACACGGACTGCCTTACCCTGGTGTTGTTTAATTATTTCCGGGACTACCCGGCCGATGATAGCATTATAAAGAACAGTATCGTGAGGATGTTTTTGGAGCAAGTTTTCGGCAATAATAGCCGTCATAATGGTACCGGAGACAATCCGGCCGGTTTCGTCGACTAAGAAAACGCGGTCGCCGTCGCCGTCAAAAGCCATACCAAGATCAGCGCCGCCGCCTTTGACAGCATTTATAGTCGGGACCATATTTTTCTCTTCGCTGGGACTGGGAAGATGATTAGGAAAGCTGCCGTCCAAGTCATAAAAAAGCCGGGTGGCCCGCCAGGGCAATTTAGCTTCAAAAGCAGGCATAAAGTAACCGGCCATGCCATTACCGGCATCAATAACGACTTTAAACGGCTTCATTTGAGTTAAATCGATAAATTTAAGGGCATGGTTAACCCATTCGGCTAAAATATCCCTTTTGGTTAAAGTTCCCGGCGGAACGCCTTTAAGGCCTAAATCCTGATCAGAAACGGCCAGGCCGCGGATTTGATAAATGCCGCTGTTGCCGCTGATGGCTATGGCGCCTTTTTTAACAATTTTCAGGCCGTTATATTCGGGCGGATTATGGGAAGCGCTGATGGTAATGCCCAGATCTTCGGGGTAAGTGCCGGAAGCGTAATAGAGCATATCGGTGGCGATCAGGCCTAAGTCGACGACATTAACGCCGGATTCTAAAAAGCCGGCAATTAAGGCTTGCTGTAATTCGACTGAAGTGAGGCGCATGTCCCGGCCGATCTGCACTGAATGGGGTTGAAATAATTTCACCATGGCTTGGGCAATCCGCTTAATGCCGGCGGCATCAAGCTGGCTGGGAACTAAGGCACGGATATCGTAATCTTTAAAAATAATAGGATCTAAAGCCATTGATATTATTCTAGAGTTCCAGCAGTAATAGGTCAAGGCAGCCGGCCAGAGAGAGAATACTTTGACTGGTTTTGGCTTGTTCATCAAGAGTTAATAGTTGGCGGTGAAAATCAAGCAATCGGTCTAAAGAATATTTTTTTGCCTGGGTTTTGAGTTTACCAATCTGCCAGGGAGCGCCTTTTAAGGAGCCGGGGTCGTCTAAGGCTTGGATTAGCTGCGAAACGCGGCGATGCAAAAGATAAAAAATCAGTTCAGCCGGATTATTAATTAAGGCCTGGTGAAAGTTTTTCAATGTCAGGTTATCTAAAAAAATAAATAAAGAGGCCGGCAGTTTAAACTCTTTAATCACGGCTTTAGCAAACTGTTTTTTGACTGCCGGAGTAATCGTTTTCTTTTCCCACAAATAAATAGATTTATTCTGATTATTTAAAACTATTTTAATCAATTGTTCTTTATTTTTGGAACGAGGCAAAGCAAGTAGATTCTCAATCACAAAAATTTTGGGAATTTGAAACATAGGGTTTGATTCTAAAGCTTGAGTCAGGGCTTCTTCGGTTAAGTTCTGGGCGTCAAAGCGCTCAGGGGTTTGAGTGAGGCTTTGGTTTAAAGCTTGGCGGCTTTGAACATAGTTGTCGCCCTGGAAGATAGTGATCATGAGTTCTGGTAAAGTTTAAATAATTGTTCCACGGAGCGGGCATTAATAACGACCCTGCCTCTCCCCCGGTGGGGTAAAAGCGCGCCGGAAAAGTTTTTGGGAATATGCATCATTTCATGAATAATGATGCGGGTTTGGTCGTCCGGCTTAAGGGAATCGAATTTTTCGGAAATAATTTCAAGACAGTAATGAGGCGGCAAGTTCAAGGCCAGCTGCCAAATTTTGGGAAAGGCCCAGATTCTGGCCCGGGCCCGGGCTTTGGAGCCAAAACTTCTAAAGCAAACAATTCTTTTATGATCAATGTGGGGCAGGCGGAGTTTGGCCTGAATTTGGGAAAGCCGGCGTTGGATATCCGGAGCGAGATTAAATTCCATGTTGGTGTCGATAGCGTTTTTTAGCAACTTTTAATTCTAAAACCGCTTTTCTTAAGTCGGCTTCGGCCAGAGCAAATTCAGTGCCGGACAAGCGTTCTCTTAAAGCTTCTTCAGCTTTTTGTTTGGCGGCTTCGACTTTAGCGACATCAATCTCGTCGGCCCGGACAGCGCTGTCAGCCATGACGCTTAATTGATTATTATGAATATCCAAGAGACCGCCGGAAACAGCCAAAACAGTGATTGTCGGGCCTTTAAAAATAAACAGTTCGCCGGGCTGGAGTTTAGTGAGCAAGCCGATATGGCCGGGCAAGAGGCCGATTTGACCATCCCAGCCCGGGGCCAAAACCAGGTCAACCTCATCCCGCAGGACAATTTTCTCCTGGGTAATAACCGTTAGGCTTAGTTTGTTGGCGGCCATAAGTTAAAAGTCTTTCGCTCTTTCCACTGCTTCTTCAATCACCCCGATCATGTAAAAGGCCTGTTCCGGCAAGCTGTCATATTTGCCGGCTAAAATCTCTTTAAAGCCTTTAATGGTTTGTTCGACTTTAACATACTTGCCGGGAAGACCGGAAAATTGTTCGGCAACAAAGAAAGGCTGGGTTAAAAAGCGCTGGATTTTCCTGGCCCGGGAAACAGTCAATTTATCTTCATCAGAGAGTTCATCAATGCCTAAAATAGCAATAATATCCTGGAGGTCTTTGTAGCGCTGGAGAACTTTCTGAACGCCCCGGGCAACCTGATAATGGTCGTCGCCGACAGTTTTCGGGGACAGAATTTTCGAGGAAGAAGCCAAGGGATCAACGGCCGGATAAAGGGCCTGTTCGGCTAAGGACCTTTCCAGAGAGAGGCTGGAGTCCAGGTGGGAAAAAGTAGTCACCGGGGCCGGGTCAGTGTAGTCGTCAGCCGGGACGTAAACCGCCTGGAAGGAGGTAATCGAGCCTTTGCGGGTGGAAGTAATCCTTTCCTGAAGCGCGGCCATCTCCGAGGCCAGGGTCGGTTGGTAGCCGACGGCCGAAGGGATCCGGTTCAGTAAAGCGGAGACTTCGCTGCCGGCTTGGGAAAAGCGGAAGATGTTATCAATAAAGAGCAGGACGTCTTCACCCTGGTCGTCGCGGAAATGTTCGGCAAAAGTTAAGGCGGTTAAACCGACTCTGAGCCGGGCGCCGGGCGGTTCGTTCATTTGGCCAAAAACCATGACCGTGTTTTTTAAAACCCCGGACTGTTTCATTTCCTGGTAGAGATCGTTGCCTTCCCTGGTCCTTTCGCCCACGCCGGCAAAAACCGAGTGGCCGGAATGCTCTTCAGCAATGTTTCTGATCAATTCCTGAATAATTACTGTTTTGCCGACGCCGGCGCCGCCGAAAGCGGCGACTTTGCCGCCCTTAGCGAAGGGGCAAATGAGATCAATGACTTTAATCCCGGTTTCCAGGACATGGGGCCGGGGTTCAATATCGGTAAATTTGGGCGGAGGCTGATGAATCGAGGTCAGTTTAGTTTCCTTCACTTGGGGACCGCCATCAATGGTTTCGCCGATGACGTTGAACATTCTGCCTAAGGCCTGATTGCCGGCCGGGACAGAAATAGGCTTGCCGGTATCCAGCACACTCATCTGCCGTTTTAAACCATCAGTTGAACCCATGGCAATGGTCCTGACCTGATTACTGCCTAAATGCTGTTGGACCTCCAGGATAATTTTCGCGCCGTCAGGTTTAGTCACCTCCAAGGCGTGATAAATTTCCGGCAGCTTGCCGGAAAAGGTGACATCAACAACCACGGAGATGATTTGCGAGATGTATCCGGTTTGTTTCATAGTTTTATTCTAAGGCCAGTCTGGCGCTGACAACGTCCAGTAACTCATTGGTAATTTTTGTTTGTCTGGCTTGGTTGTACTCTAAGGTCAGCTCGGAAACAATATCCAAAGCATTGTCATTGGCATTTTTCATGGCGACCATGCGGGCGGAATGCTCGCTGGCGACTGATTCCAGCAGAACATGATAAAGCTGGAGCTCAATATATTGAGGCAGTAATTTGGAAAAGATGGCTTCGGCACGAGGTTCAAATAAGTAATCGGTGCTCAGCTCATCGGTTTGAGCAGTGATTTCTTCGGCCCGGATAGGCAGTAATTGTTTGACAGCCAGTTTTTGGGAGATAGTCGAAATAAACTCCATATAAACCATAAAGGCCATCTGGAATTCATCGGCCGCGAAACCGGCAATGATCATTTTGGAGATCGGCAGGATATCGGAAAATTTCGGCTTATCACCGAATTGGCCGAATTCCGCCGAAAGAAAGCGGTTGGATTTTAAAATATGCTCTTTGGCTTTTTTGCCGACAGTGATAAAACTAAACTTGGTGTTTGCCGGAAGACGGTAAGCGGATTTTAAATCTTTAAACCAGGTTTCTAAGCCGCGGAAAAGATTAGAATTTAAACCGCCGCAGAGGGATTTATCAGTTGACAATAAAAGAATTAAAACATTAAACTGTTTTTCCGGCGCCCAGTTAATCCGCGGATCTTTAAGTAAAAAGTGATCTAATTGGTCTTTAGCCCGAAGGGCCAGGGCAGTAATAATTTCCACCATTTTCTCGGAGTAAGGCCGGGAGGAAAGGGCCAGTTCCTGGGCGCGGCGCATTTTGGAAGCCGAGACCATTTCCATCGCCTTAGTGATTTGGGCAATATTTTTTGACGAACGGATGCGGCGTTTGATCAGTTTAACTGAGCTCATATAAATCAGGATGCAGGTTATTAAATTTTTGGGTGTAATTTTGCAATGATTTAACAGTTTTATCGGAAAGGATTTTTTCCCGGGCGATGGCGGCGGCAATTTCCGGCTGAGTGGAGGCAAGGTAAGTGATAAATTCCGACTGCCAGATTTTGATTTTATCCAAAGGAGTCTGATCCAAATAACCGGTGGTGACAGCCCAGATGATGAGCACCTGCTCTTCCACCGGCAGGGGTTTATCCCAGCCCTGTTTTAAGATTTCAGTGATTTTGGCGCCCCGGTCCAGCTGGGCTTTAGTGGCCGGGTCAAGATCAGAAGAAAATTGGGCAAAGGCGGCCATTTCCCGGTATTGGGCCAAGTCCATTCTTAACTTGCCGGCTACCTGGCGCATGGCTTTAATTTGGGCATTACCGCCCACCCGGGAAACAGAGAGTCCGGCGTTAATAGCCGGACGGATACCGGCATTAAATAAGTCTGTTTCCAGATAAATCTGGCCGTCAGTGATTGAAATAATATTGGTGGGAATATAGGCGGAAATATCGCCGGCTTGAGTTTCAATAATCGGCAAGGCGGTAATCGAGCCGCCGCCATTATCTTTATTGAACTTAATCGCCCGCTCCAGCAAACGGGAATGCAGATAAAAAACATCGCCCGGATAAGCTTCGCGGCCGGATGGCCGGCGGAGCAGTAAAGAAAGCTCGCGGTAAGCCCAGGCGTGTTTGGAAAGATCATCAAAAACGACTAAAGCATCTTGGCCCAGGCCGGCAAAATGTTCGGCAATGGCCATGCCGGCATAAGGGGCCAGGTACTGCAAGGAGGGTGAGTCGGCGGCATTGGCGGCAACAATAATAGTGTGATCGAGAGCTTTAAAATTTTTCAGCGTTTCGACCAACTGAGAGGTAAAAGCCGCCTTTTGACCGATAACCACGTAAATGCAGATAAGATTTTTCTTGATTTGGTTGATAACGGTGGTGATGGCAATCGAAGATTTGCCGGTACTGCGGTCGCCGATAATCAATTCCCGCTGTCCCCGGCCAATGGGAATCATGCTGTCAACCGCGCTGATCCCGGTTTGCACCGGCTGGTTGACTTTTTCACGGGTAATCACCCCGGGAGCAATTTTTTCTAAAGGGTTATTGGCTGTGGTTTTGGGGGCAGGCTGGCCGTCAAGCGGGTTGCCTAAAGGACCGATTACCCGGCCAAGCAGAGCTTCGCCAACCGGGATTTGGAGAATTTTTCCGGTAGTAGCGACTTCATCCCCTTCCTTTAAATGCTGGTAGCCGCCTAAGATAATCGCCCCGACCGAGTGCTTTTCTAAGTTGAGGACCAGGCCGTAGGTCTGGCGGGGGAACTCGAGGATTTCGGACATCATGGCATCATTTAAGCCGCTGATAGTGGCGACACCGTCACCCAGAGTAATGATTTTACCGACGCTCTTGGCGCTTAGTTCGGGCGTAAATTGATTAATCCGGTCGGCAATAATTTTCTGTAAATTAGGCATAGACTATTTGTTCTTTTAAGGTTTTTAAACGGTTGTTGACGGTAGCATCAATGACTTTGCCGGCAACAATAATTTTTAAACCGGCGATAATGCCGGGGTCAATTTTGGTTTTAACCCTGATCGGCCGTTTAAAACCGGCTGATAATTTAGTTTGGATAGCTTTGGTTTGGAGAGAAGAAAGCTTGATCGGGGCGCTGATTTGGGCCAGGTCCGGATCAATTTTTACCCAGCCGGCTTCGGTTAATTTTTGAGCAATTGAGGGGAGTAAATCCAAGGCTTTTTTGCTTTGCAGGTAATCTAAAATCGCTTCGGTAATGGCTTCAATTTGATAGGAATCTTTCATTATTTAGATAATTTGGCTAGTTTTTTAATTTCGCTGTCAATAATGGCATTTTGCTGGCCGACGGTAAGGCTGCCTTTTAAAACACTCTGAGTGGCTTTAATCACCAGGTCAGTAATCCGGCCGGTAATTTGGCTTTCTTGTTCGGCCAATTTTTCAGTCAAAAGTTTTAATTTTTTATCGACTTCGCCTTCGGCTTCAGTGCGGGCGGCCTGAAGAATTTGTTTAGCGGTTTTATCTGATTCTTTCCGGGCGGCCTCAACAATCCGGACTGCTTCTTTTTCCGCTTCCATCACCGCCTGTTTTTTAATCTCTTCGATTTTGGCTTTTTCTTTTAAATTAGCTTCAGCGGCTTTAATTGAATCTTCAATTTTTTTATTACGCTGATTAATGATGGTAATGATCGGCCGATAAAAAAACTTCTT
>Ga0210051_1001969_pt1 | contig 20773 bp, 18 predicted proteins | sample CryGey092014_all_FD_185464 | JGI IMG/M metagenome (GOLD analysis project Ga0210051, IMG submission 185464) | Groundwater microbial communities from aquifer - Crystal Geyser CG23_combo_of_CG06-09_8/20/14_all (SPAdes) (version 2) | ecosystem: Environmental > Aquatic > Deep subsurface > Groundwater... | reverse complement strand
TAATGCAATCTGATGATTATAGCTTTGCTGTTTCTCTATATCAAATAACCTCCTGCACAAACATAACAGCCTCTGGAATATATCTTCTTAGCCAAAACATTTCAGGAAACCAGTCAAACGGCAGATGCATTGATATCCAAGCTAATGACACTGTTCTTGACTGCCAAGGTTACTGGATAAGCGGAAGTGACGTTGCAGACACATACGGAATTTACGCAAGCGGAAGAACAAATATTACTGTGAAAAATTGCAAAGTGCAGGATTATGATCAAGGAATTTATCTAAACTTTTCATCAGGCAACATCTTAACTAACAGTACAGCAATTTCAAATACCAATGGGATTATAGCATATTTATCAAACAGCAATAATATAACAAACAACACAGCAAATTCAAATAGTGATTCTGGGATTGTCCTAGAATCCTCATCAAACAACACTATAGCCAATAATACATTATATTCAAATTCTATTAGTGGAATTTACTTATTCTCTTCATTAAACAATAACATAACAAACAACAACGCAACTTCAAATGTTATTTTTGGAATTTACCTCGACTCAAGCTCTAACAACAACATAACAAATAATAATGCAACTTCAAACACTATTGGAATTTATCTAGACCTAGACTCTGATAACAATAACATAACAAACAACACAGCAAATTCAAATGATGATGGAATTTATATCCAATTAAGTTCTAATAATACGCTAACAAACAATACCGTTTACTTAAATAGCATAGGAATTACTCTTGATTCAAGCTCCAACAATACACTTACTAACAACACCGCCTCAAATGGTGATTATGGTCTTCTTTCTGTAAGCTCCTCTAACAACAACATAACAAATAATAATGCAACTTCAAACACTATTGGAATTTATCTATACCTAGACTCTGATAACAATAACATAACAAACAACAACGCAACTTCAAATGTTATTTTGGGAATTTACCTCGACTCAAGCTCTAACAACAACATAACAAATAATAATGCCAGCAATAACACCCAATATGGAATCTATGTAGCTTCATCCTCTGGCAACAGAATCTACAACAATTTCTTCAATAACACAAACAATGTCAATGTTGACACTAATGCAAACAATTGGAACACTACAAATTCCTCAGGATCCAATATAATTGGCGGGCTTTACATTGGAGGAAACTTCTGGGCAAATTCTTCAGCTCCAGGAACAGGATTTTCAGAAAACAGAACTTTATGCAATTCCGGCAGCGATGGATTCTGCCACAACAGTTATACTATTGCAACCAATAATACAGATTATCTTCCATTAACAAGTCTATCACCAGATATAACTCCTCCGACAATCAACCTTATTTCGCCTGCAAACAGCCATACTGAAACAACAAACCTGACAGTTAACTTCACATATAATGTGAGCGATGCAAGCAATGTTTCAAATTGCTCTCTAATCATTAATAACAGCATTGACCAGACAAACCTCACAATAGCAAAAGATACAGATCAAAACTTTACAAAAATATTTTTAGGCAACGGAGCTTATTCGTGGAATGTCAACTGCACAGATGAATTTGGAAACGAAGGAAATAGCAGCACAAGAACATTGACTCTATCTGTCTCAGGCGGCGGCGCTTATGGTTGTATGGATTTAGATGGAGATAATTATAATGCTTCTGGATCAGGAGTTGATTGCGGCCCTCCTTGGGATTGCGATGACAGCAATGACCGCATAAATCCAGGAGCGACAGAAATAAATTGCAATGGAATAGATGAAGACTGTTCAGGAGCTGATTATTGCCTTTCACCGCCTTCCTGCAGTGATGATTGCACTGCTAATAGATGCATTGACTCATCACATTATCAAATATGCAAAGATGTTGATGCTGATGGCTGTCTTGAGTTAGGAGAAATTATTGCCTGTGGAACAAATGAAAAATGTGAAAATGATGCTTGTGTTGCAAAATGCGTTGATGCGTGTGTTCTTGGAACAAAAACCTGTTCAGCTAATAATATCAATGAATGTGTTTTAGGCAGTGAGGGTTGTAGTATATGGAGAACAACTTCTTGCGAAACAGGAAAAAAATGCATTAATGGTGTTTGCGTTCCTGAAGAATGTGTTCCAGAATGGATTTGCGGGGCTTGGAGTGAATGTGTTGACGGCATAGCAGGAACTAAGACAAGAACCTGCGAAGAAAAATGCTCTAAAGCAACTAAAATTGAAACTGCGGCTTGTGCTGATGTAAAAGAGTTTATTGAAGAACAAATTCCAACACCAGAGCCATTTATTGCTCCCTTGTCAGATGAGGTAAGAGAGATTTATGTTACAAGCAGAACAACAAGCGGTGGGAGAATTTATACTATTTCAGATGCCAAAACCGGCCAAGAGGTTGCTCAAATTGATATTGATTATAAAAAATTAACTGCAGATCTATCAATGAAAGTTTTGCCTTCTGTTGGTCTGCCAAGTATTGAAATGCCAAAAGCAGGAATTAAGATGACAGCATATCTTATTTTTGCAATTTTAGCGATATCTGTTTTAATAGTCTATATAGCGGGATTATGGAAATTCTTGCCTAAGGCAAAAATTTTAAAAAAAAAAAATAAGTGAAAAAGGACTAGAAAATATTATTTTTGAAAAAAGAGGATTTAAAAGATAATTTAAAAATGGATGGTGAAAAAGGACTAGAGGATATTGTGATTGAAAGAAAGATTTCTATTAAAAAAATCAAAAAACCACAAAAAAAGCTGAAGCTGCTTAAACCTCAAAAAATTTATTTTAAAAAAGAACTGCCTAAAGAAAAAAACAAAATTAAAAATCATGAGCTCGAACTGCCTTCAATTCCAAAAGTAATTTTAAAAAATCTTCAAATTGAGGAGTTCAAAAAACAAAAGGAGCGCGAGCTGGCAAAAAAAAGACAGCAAATTGAAACAGCTCATATAAAACCCATCGCAATGCTTGAAAGGCCAATCTCTAAAGTGCAATTCCCAGAAGTAATAATCCCTGCGCAAGCAAAACCGGATGAATTGATTAAACATCGCCATAAATTAAACCAATTGCATAAAAAAATTCTTAAAGCCCATAAAAAATCCCAGGAATTGCTTCTTAAATTGCAGAGGCGGCATGGCAAGAAAACACATAAAAAACAAAAACATCCTAAGAACAAAAAAGCTTTTTTTAAAAAATCAAAACCCGAGTTTTTCAGGAATGTCATAGAAGAACCAATTGAAACTCCCGCAGTAGCAAAACCTCCCGCGAAGAACAAGTTTGAATCAGAGATTGAGCGAATAAGAGAGCGTATTTCAAAGCTTGAGTAAATTTAAAATGAATAAGTTCTTTTTTTTCATTCTTTTATCCTCCTTTTTTTTAATTTTAAATTTTCAAATCACAGCTTCTGCTGTTCAAAAAGAAGATTTTTTTTCATATAATCTTTTAACTCTGAATTGGTCATTGCAAAATCAAATTTCATCTCAGGCTGATAGACTTACAGCAATTTTGAATTTGTATCCAAGAAATGATTCTCAACATAGCCAGATTGTTTATTTGAACATGACATCAATTCCTGTTTCAGAAATTGATAAAAATAATAATCTTAGTTTTAAATGGGAAACTCAAGCAAAAGGAAATCTTTTAATTGATGTAGATGGCATTATTTTGAAGAATTTTTCATTGCAGCAAATTTATTCTAAAATAAAATATCCTGAAAACGTTCCTTCTGACATTGAAGTTTATATAGAACCCTCAACTTTTGCAGATTCAGATAATCAATATATAAAATTAAAAGCCCAGGAAATTCTTGCATCTTCCGATACTGATGATTTGCTTGAAATTGTGCATAGTGTAGCGAGATATGTGTCTGAAAATACAGAATATGATTATTCTTATTTTTCAGAAATAAAACCTGCAAGTTGGGTTTTGCAGAATAAACGAGGTGTTTGTGATGAATATACAAATTTGTTTATTGCATTATGCCGAGCATTAGACATTCCAGCACGATATGTTTCAGGAGTCGCTTTTTCCAATATTAATGACAGTTTTGAAGAACATGCCTGGGCTGAAGTTTATGTAAATGGTAACTGGTTGCCTTATGATGCGACATTTGAGCAATATGGCTGGGTTGATGCTACGCACATAGTTTACGATAATTATGTAGATGCAAAATCCGCTTCGACAGCTATCTCTTATTCATATATTGGCGGAGCAATTTCAACATCAACACCAATAGTAGATACTTCTATCCTTACTTATGGACAAAAATTACAATCCTTAACAGAAATTTCTATTATTTTGCCAGTAAATAAAACTGGATTTAATTCTTATCTTCCTCTTGAGGTCAATATCAGAAATTTGCAGCCTTATTATCTTTCTATTCCCGTTGTTCTAGGAATTGCCCCGGGAGTATATGGAAGAACTTCTGAAAATGTTTTTTTAAAACCATTTTCTGAAGAAAAAGCCACTTTCATCATAAATATCCCAGATGTTTCAACAATGCCTCAATGCAGATTTAATGGCTGTGAAAGCCTGATTGGCATTAAAACAATTTTTGGGGATAATGTAACAAGCAAGATTATAATTTCAAGCGATTATTCATCATTATCTTTGGCTCAGGCACAGGAAATGCTAAAAGGAAAAAGTGAAGAAGAAATAGCTTCTCAGGTTATTTCATGTATTGCTGATAAACAGATATATTATTCTAATGAGAATATCTCTATTCTATGTAGTATCAACACAAATGATGAATTAAAAATTTGCTTGAAAGAGGACTGCAAATCAGCAAATTCTCAGATAAAACAGCTTTCTTTTTTAACAAGCGCGGCAAATGAAAATGGCTCTTTCAATATTATTGCTAAAAAACTAAATGGGGATGTTACTGCCTTTTCTTTAATTTCTGTAAAAATAAGTTCAATTCCTGTTTTGCAGATAAAATCTCTTGAAAACCCCGCTAAGATTAGATATGGTGAAGATACATATGTTAATTTGACTGTAGAATCTTCTCAGATTATTGATGCAATAGTCACAATTAAAAATAAAGGTAATGCTTCAGTTAAATTTTTGCAGGGTTTAAATAAAGTCCAGGTTCCTTTTTCATCCTTAAAACTTGGCTATGGTAATAAAAGTCTTGAAATCAAAATAAGTTTTAAAGACAAAAATGGCCAGGAATATTCTGTAAAAGATTTTGCAGAATTTGAAATTCAGGATATTGGCTTTTTTGACAAGATATTGGTGTGGCTAAAAGCACTGCTAACTTTTTCTTTTTGAATAATCCTCTGCATCTATGGGCCTAGGAGTCCTTGAAAACCTTCTGATTTTCGGGAACCTGAAAATTCTATGAATTTTCTTGTGATTCGAACCCCCTCTTCGAATCCTCTGCATCTATGGGCCTAGGAGGATTCGAACCCCCATTAACCGGTCCGAAGCCGGTTGTGCTATCCGTTACACCATAGGCCCTTGTGAAAGAAAAATCCAAAGTTATTTAAAAAGTTATTGAGTTTCAACAATGTAAAAAGAGGAACATGCAGTCAATTATCTTTGCAATAGTAATCGGATATCTACTTGGAAGTATAAATCCCGCGTTTATTCTAGGAGAAATTTTAAGGGGGGTGGATATAAGGAAAAAAGGAACTCAAAATGCGGGGGCAATGAATGCATTTAAGACTCTTGGCTTTTTCCCAGGAATTGTAACTCTATTTTATGATCTTGGAAAAGGAGTTTTTGCGATGTTAATAGTATATTGGTCATTTTATGGAAGCCTTCAACATTTTGAAACAAACATACTCTTCTTAATTCCAGCCTATATCGCAGGGCTTTCTGCAATTGTAGGCCATAATTGGCCTTTTTATCTAAAGTTCAAAGGAGGAAAAGGCGCTGCAACTACCAGCGGATTGCTTTTATTTTTAATGACGCTCCTTTCAATAAAAACAGCTCCAAATGTATGGCCTATTTTTATTGTTGTCTGCATTATTGAATTGTTAATCTTCATTATCTTCAAGGATTTATCGATTCTTGGATTTTCAGCAGCGCCTTTGCTTCTATTGCTTACAATAAAATATTGTCCTTTCTCAATTCTTAGAATTTTTTTAATTATTGTCATTTCAATAATTATTTGGCTCTCTTTGCTGCGTCTTACTGAGATTAAACATAAAAAAATAGAGATAAAATTCTGGAGAAAAATACTAAGACTTGCAGCAATAATCTTTCTAATATTTTATTTCTTCTTTTCAAAGACACAGACTCTGTTGTTTGCAGGAATTGTTCTTTGCATTATTTTAATTCCTGAAATTGTAAGATTGACAGCCCCAAAAGCAATCCTTTCAAAATTTTGGCAGAGAATATTTTTCAAGAAAAATGAAGAAAAAATGAAAATCTCGGCAATAACCTGGTTTTTAATAAGCACTTTTCTGATTATTCTACTGTTTGAGAAAAACATTGCTATTGCAGCAATTTTGATAATGCTTTTTGGAGACCTGGCAGCAGGAATTTTTGGCAGGCTTTTCGGAAAGCATGTTCTCGTTAAAGAAACAGGAAAAACCCTAGAAGGAAGCATTGCTTTTTTCTGGGCATGCTTAGTATCGAGCTTGGTTCTAACATATTTTATAAATATTAATATCTATTTACTGTTAATAGCATCACTTTTTGCAGCCTTAGCAGAACTTTATTCCTGCGAAATTGATGATAATCTGACAGTAGGCATAATTGCAGCTCTTGCAATGACTGCTTTCAGAAATTTCATTTAAAAATGGTGATGAAAAAATACACTCTGCCTTTTTTTGAAGCATTGACAACTTTAGTGGGAACTGTTATCGGAGCAGGAGTTCTTGGAATACCTTATGTTGTTGCAAAAGCAGGCTTTGTAAATGGTATGATAACTATTATCTGCTTGGGGCTTGCAATTCTGCTTCTTAATCTATATGTTGGGGAAATTTCATTAAGGACAAAAGGAACGCATCAACTTGTTGGATATGCTGAAAGATATTTGGGAAAGAAAGCAAAACTCATTTTGATGCTGAGTTTTACTTTTGGAACTCTTGGGGCTTTGCTTGCTTACATGATTGGAACAGGGCAGGCACTTGCGGCAATTTTTAGCGGAAATGCTTTGTATTTTAGCTTGGGTTTTTTTATCATTGCCTCAATATTTATTTATTTTGACTTAAAATCAATAAAAATGCCTGAACTTGTTCTTGTTTTCTTTAAAATGTTTATTGTAATTTTTCTCTGTTTGATTATCTTCCCACATATAAAATTGCAGAATTACGCTGCTTTTAATCCAGCAAACATATTTTTGCCTTATGGTGTTGTTCTTTTTGCATTTCTTGGAGCAGGCGCAATTCCTGAAATGCGCATAGAGCTTGAGAGAAACAAGGATAAGCTGAAAAAGGCGATAATCTGGGGGAGTGTTATCCCAATAATCATTTACGCAGTTTTTGCTTTTGCTATAGTTGGATTGACAGGACAAAAAACCGCAGAAATCGCGACTTTAAGTTTACAAGTTCTTGGAGAAAAAATGTTTATTCTTGGAAATATTTTTGCTGTTCTCGCAATGGCAACATCTTTTTTGATTTTGGGGCTTGCCCTGAAATGGATGTTTCATTATGACTATCACATTCCTAAAAAATTAGCGTGGTTCTTGGTTTTTATTATTCCATTAATTGCTTTTTTTGCAGGCGCACGTTCATTTATCGGAGTTATCGGTTTTGTCGGCGCGATTACGGGAGGAATTGATGGAATAATTATCATGCTAATGGCAAAAGCTGCAAAGCATCGCGGGCAAAGAAAGCCAGAATATTCAATCCCAATAAATTGGTGGATAATTATTTTATTAATTGCATTATTTATTTTGGGGATAGTTTATCAGTTTTTCAAGTTTAGCCTTTAAGCATTTCTTTCAAAACCTCATAAACAATCTTGGGGTTTGCTCTTCTTTGGGTTTTTTCAATGACTCTTCCAATCAAGAATTTTAGAGCTTCTTGTTTTCCTGATTTATAGTCATCGACAGCCTGTTTATTTTCTTTCAGAACTTTCTCGCAAATCCCAGTTATTTCTTTTTTGCCTTCAATGATTGAAGCTTTTTTCATTTTTTCAGCTGGCGGGAATGATTTTGGTATAAACTCATTGAGAATTTGTTTTGCAACAAGTTCTGTAATTTTTTTCTTTTCTACCATCTCAAGCAATTCAATAAAATGCTCTGGTTTAATATCAACTTGTTTCAATTCTTTCTTATTCCAATTTAATATCCTAAGAAGCTCTATTGTAACCCATCTCGCGGCAGTTTCAGCATTTATCTTAGAAGTGATTTTTTCAAAGAAATTTGCAAGCTCCAAGTTACTTGAAAGAACTGCTGCAGAATCTTCATCAATTTTATATCTTTTGATGAATCTTTCAATTTTAAGATGTGGCAATTCTGGCAGGGTTTTTTCAGTTTTGTCTATTTCTTCTTGTTTAATCTGAATCACTGGCAAATCTGGGTCAGGAATGAATCTATAATCTTCTGCGATTTCTTTTTCTCGCATCAGGATTGTTACATTTTTTGTCTCATCAAAAGCTCTTGTTTCCATTCTCACCCTGACGTTTTTTTCTAACAATTCGGCCTGTCTTAAAATTTCATAATTTATTGCTTTTTCAATTGCAGAAATGCTGTTCAAATTTTTTATTTCAACACGCTCGCCCTGTTTTCCTGCAATATTTATGCTGATGTTTATGTCTGCCTTTATTCCCGCATCGCTATTTAATGCATTTATGTAGCTCATTGCAAGAACAAGTTTATTCAGCCATTTTGAAACCTGTTTTGAATCTGAAAAATCAGGCTCTGTTACAATCTCAACCAAAGGCAATCCTGAACGGTTATAATCAATATTTCCTGTATCTGGATTCCATTGAGCCGGGTCTTCTTCAAGATGAACTTCGCGAATCTTTATTCCAAGATATTCTCCGTTTTCGCCTACCGGAACTGAATAAGCCCCAGACATTGTGTCCTGATATCCTTTTGGCAAGTCAGGCCAGTCATAATGCTTCCTTTGCCATACAATTTTTTTTAGATTAATTCTGCATTTAAGCATCAATGCAATTGCCGTTATTTTTTTCAAGGCTTCGGAGTTTGGAAGCATTGGCTTGCTTCCTGGCTGTCCAGTGCATATTGGGCAGATATTTGTATTTGGAACAGCTTCTTTGTAATTAGTCGCGCACCTGCAAAAAAGCTTTTCTTTGGTAATAAGATAGCCATGAATTTCAATTCCTATTTTTGACTTTATTTTATCTGCCATTTTATTTGTTCTTAATCAGGTTTTCCAACCTTTTAATTTTTTTTCTTGTAAGTAAAAGTTTATTGTTTGCTTCTGAGACTAAAATCTTCAGATAAGTTTCAGTAATTATTATTTTGCTATTAATAGCAACGGGAGTTGCAAGCTGCTCAACAGAAACAAGCTCTACAATCATCTTGTTCTTGCTTGCAATGATTCCTGATTTTTTCCAACCGCATTCTCTTGCAACATTCACAAGCTCTTGTGCTTTTACAATCGATGAGCATGAAACATGCAAAATTGCAGGTTCATGCTTGAAGTAAATTGTTTCATTCGTTTTTTTGACTGTGTTTTCAAGAGCATTTTTAATTTTATTGAAATTTACAGTTTCATGACTTCTGAATAAAAAAGCAGCCTTTTGCTTCTTGCCTTTTTCTTTTATTAAGATTATCCTTCCAGCGCAGGAACTTGTTGTATAATAATTTTCAAGCAAGTTTATTGCCTTAATCAAAGGTAAAATTGCTTTATCTGTCTCGCCTGCAGATGATTTGTCAGGCTTTGCAAGAAATTGTTTTTTTTCATTCAGAAAGCTCATTTTTTATCCATTAAATTTTTTCAAGAATTTCTGCGCGGATTCCTTTTTCACGGCAAAGCTCAGTAAATTTTATTGCGTCTCCTGGGCTTCCAATAATGCTGCCATAATGCATTGGAATTGCAATGCTTGCCTTAATCTCAGAAGCAGCCTCAACAGCCTCTTCTACATCCATTGTAAACTTTCCTCCAATTGGAAGCAGTGCAATAAATGTATTCTCTTTTTTGCCATAGCCAGATAATTTTTGCATTTCAGGAATCTTGTCGCTGTCTCCTGAATGGTAAATGATTGTATTACCTAACTGAATTACATAGCCTAGCCATCCTTCTGATTTTGGATGCATTGGCTTATTTGTATTGTAAGCAGGAATTCCAGAAATTTCAATTCCATTTAAGCTGTATCTACCATCAGAAGTCATTAGAACTGTTTCAATTTTTTTATTTATCTTGGCAATTGATGATTGACAATCTACCGGCGAGAGAATTGTTGTTTTATCACCAACTATTTTTTGCAGGTCTGCAATGCTGCAATGGTCATAATGTGAATGAGTTATTAATATAATATCTGCAGGTACAGCAGCTTTTTCACTTAATTGATATGGATCAATGAAAATTATTTTGTTTGCTGCCTTTATTCTAAATCCCGCATGTCCTGTCCATTCGATTTCAATGCCGTTGATATTCATTTTTCAGTGAGCTTTTCAAAAGCTCTTGCAACTTGAAGCATTTTTGTTTCTTGAAAAGCAGAAGCCATTATCTGCATCCCTACTGGAACATCATCAATTTTTCCACAAGGAATTGAAAGAGCACAAATTCCAGACAGGTTCGCAGGAATTGTAAATGCATCATAGCTGTACATTTCTTCAGCAGAAATCTTGCTTCCGATTTTATGCGGTAATTTTGGAACAGTTGGGCAAATTATAATATCGCATTCTTTGAATGCTTTTTCAAAATCTCTTTTAATCAATTCTTTAACTTTCAAAGCTCTGCGGTAGTAAAGCCCATGGAATTCTGCCCTTGAAATTTCACTTCCTCCCAGAATTCTTCTTAAAACTTCCGGCCCGCAAACTTCTTCTATCTTTTTTCCAAAGCGCCGGCCATCAAATTTCCTTGTTGCAGAAAAAAATTCAACATAACATAAGGGATAATATGTCTGAACAGCTAAATCAACATATTTCAAGCTTACAGACTTTTTCTGCCACCCATATTCCTTGCATAATCTTTCAATTGCCTCTTCAATTAATTTATTTATTCTTTTATCTTGGCACAATTCTTCAAAGTCCTTGCTTATTCCTATTTTTATTGATTTTGGTATTTTTTCTATTTGTTTGCTGTATTCTGGGATTTTTACATTAAATGTTGTGGAATCTTTTTCATCATGCCCTGCTATTACCTCAAGCAAAAGCGCTGCATCATGCACTGTTTTTGCAAAAGGCCCGATTTGATCTAAAGACATTGACAAATCAATCAATCCATATCTTGAAACTAAGCCATAACTCGGTTTAACTCCAATAATATCGCAATGTGATGCCGGATTTCTTATGCTTCCGCCTGTGTCACTTCCTAAACTCATGTCACAGAAGCCTGCAGCAACTGCTGCTGCGCTTCCTGATGAAGAACCACCTGGAATTAAGGCTATTGCTGCAGGATTTTTTGTAGGCCCGAAATAAGATGTTTCTCCTGAGCTTCCTGATGCAAATTCATCCATATTTGTCATTCCAATAATTATTCCCCCCTCTTTTTTGATTTTTTTTATTACTGTTGCATCATATCCTGCCTTGTAATTTTCCAAAGTTCGCGAAGCGCAGGAAGTCTTCATGCCGCGCACGTTTATATTGCTCTTGACTGCAATAACTTTGCCTGAAAGCTTTCCTTTTCCAGACTCCTTTTCTGCATTTTTGTTTATTTCAAGAATTGCGTTTATCGCCTTGCCTTTTTTGTTGTTTTTTTCAATTTCATCAAGAAATTGCTTGATTTTTTTCTTTATTTCCATTTTCCTCTCTCTGCTTTCAAGTAATCTTGCTCTTTTTCAGGAGCATTTTCAAACATTATATCGCGGAACTTTTTATCCTGCAATGATTTTTTTTCTGACTCCTCTCTTATTTGCTCCTTACGTTCAACAAAAGGCATTTCAGAAATCTCTTTTTCTACAGAAGCAATTGCTCTTGCAAAAGAATCCATTATCTTCTTGGCTTCTCTTTTAATCTGTTCTGCTTCTTCTTTGGAAACATGGTGCCATAAGAAATTTTCCATAGCACCGAGAAGGAAGGAAGATTTATAAATTTAGCCTTGAATTATATCAATATGGCAAAGATGAAGTCAGGAAAAGAGGAAAAAAAAGAAGCCCGCGAAAGAACATATGTTTCAGAGACAAAAAAAGCCGGTGAGAAAGTCTTGCTTAAGGGTTGGATTCATGATGTTAGGGATATTGGCAAAATTAAGTTCTTGCTTCTTAGAGATGTAACTGGAATTATTCAGATTACTGCCATAATGGGCAAAACCGATGAAAAGGTTTTGGAAAAAATGTCAAAAATTCCCAGAGAATCTGTAATTTCTATTGAAGGCACTGTAAAGGAAAGCAAGCAGGCTCCTGGAGGATTTGAGGTTTTTCCTGAAAAAATAGAAGTCTTGTCAGAAGCTGATCTAAACATTCCCATACCTATTGTTGAAAAAGGAAATTCAGAAACTGATTTGAGCAAAAGATTAGATTGGAGATGGCTAGACTTAAGAAAACCGAAAAATCTGCTTATTTTCAAAATTTGGACATATATGGAAGAGGCAATGCGCGAATGGTGGGCAAAAAACAATTTCATACAGATTTATTCTCCAAAATTTATGGGTGCTCCAAGTGAATCTGGAGCAGAATTATTTAGCGTGAATTATTTTGGAAAGGTAGCTTATCTTGCTCAAAGCCCCCAATTTTACAAACAGATGGCAATGGCGTCAGGATTTGAGAAAATATTTGAAATAGGCCCGGTTTTCAGGGCAAATCCATCACATACCACAAGACATGACACTGAATTTACTATGATTGATATGGAGATTTCTTTTGTAAATTCACATGAAGATGTAATGAGGACAGAAGAAGAATGGATTGCTTTTATTTTAAGCAAGATTAGTGAAAAATATGGAAAAGAGATAAAAGAAGTTTTTAATGTGGATGTTGAAGTTCCCAAATTGCCTTTTCCAAGAATAACAATGAAAGAAGCATTAAAATTATTGAAAGAAAAAGGCTATAACTCAAAAGCAGGAGATTTAGATGCAGAGGGCGAGAAAAAAATATGTGAAATAGTAAAGAAAAAATTTAATCATGATTTTATTTTTATAACAGAATATCCTTATTCAGTCAGGCCGTTTTATCATATGAAAAAAGAAACAGATCCAGGTTTGACAAAGAGCTATGATTTGATATGGAAAGGACTTGAAATTACAACCGGCGCCCAAAGAGAGCACAGATATGAGCTATTAAAAAAGCAAGCTGCTGAAAAAAAATTAAATTTGAAAATTATCAATGATTATCTGAACTTTTTTAAATATGGCTGCCCGCCTCATGGCGGTTTTGGATTAAGCCCTACTCGCTTGTTGATGATTCTGCTAAATCTCGGGAATGTCAGAGAAGCAACATTCTTGCCGAGAGATACTGAGAGATTAAATCCATAATTAAACCTTAAAAAATAAAATGCCTAAAAGAAAAAAAATTATTAGGAGAGAAAAAGCATTTAGGCAGCCCGCAATAAAATCAAAAACAGCATTTATTTTGCTTTTAATCTCTGAAATAATTTTATTTTTCAATGCTGTCTTTTTGTTTTTCTGGAATGGATGGGTTATTGAAACTCTGAAAGGAATGCAGAATTTAACTTTATTTGGAAAAGTCATTGAATTTTCAGTTCCAACAAGCCTGCAATTAATCCAAACAGGCATCGTTTATGCATTTTTGGGCCTTCTTGCTATTTTCAGTTATATGAGAATAATGAAAGAGCAAAGACTATGGGTATGGTTCTTACTTATAATAAGTTTTTTTGCATTGATGGTTGGTAGATTTGACGCAGGAATTTTAATGCTCATTGCAACAATAATTTATTTTGACAAGTTCAAGAAAGCTGGAAGATAATTATCTTATTTTTCTTTTCAGAATTTCTATTATCTCTTTTCCTTCAACTTTTCCTTTGAATTTCTGCATTGCCAAGCCCATATATGCGCCAATGCTTAAATTTGGCTTTTCTTTCAGGATTTTATCAATTTCATTTTCAATTTCATTGCTTGAAATTGCAGAGGTTTTATGTTTAGGAATTGCTTTTTCAAGAGAAATGCCTTTTGAGACATCAGTCATTAAATCTTTAATGCTTGATTCTGAAATCTCATCTTTTGTTAATGCCCTGAACAAATTTTTGATTATTTCGCCTGTCATCTTTTCATTAATATGCTCAATTGGAATTTTTTCATGGCTTGAAATCTCTTTTGGGTAAAGAATCAGGATTTTGTAGATTAAAAGTGGGCTTGCTTTTGAAAATTCTTTTGCAAGAGCCTGAAATTGCTCTGTTTTGTTTTCATCAATAATTATTGATGCAAATTCATTGCTCAATTTGTATTTTGACATTAATTCGAGCTTTATTTCTGATTTTAATTTTGGCAGGTTTGCCTGAAGTTTTTTGATTAATTCTTTGCTTATGTAAACCAATGGAACGTCTGTTTCAGGATACATTCTTGCAGCTCCTGGCAATGGTCTGAGAAAGACTGTGCTGCCATCAGGCTCTGCTCTTCTGACTGTTTCTTCAACTTTCTTTTTTTGTTTCACTAATTCATGCTGTCTTTGAATTTCATTCTCAATTGTTTTTGGGATTAAATTTGGCTCTTGAACGCCTTTGATTTCTGTTCTCGCTCCGCCTGAGATGCTCAGGTTAACATCCTGCCTGATTGTTCCAATCCCTCGCTTGACTTTGCAGGCGCGCAAAATCTCGCCGATTTTCAACGCGACTTCTTTTGCCTCTTCTGGAAGAAAGATTTCAGGCCCTGTGACTATTTCAACCAAAGGGATTCCAAGCCTGTCTAATCTGAAAATTGTTGTTTTTTCAGTGCGCTTTATTGCTCTTGCAGCGTCTTCTTCAAGGCAAATGGCTGGAATAGAAATCTTTTTTTTATTTTCAAGTTCTACAAAGCCGTTTTTTGCAATTATTAATGTTCTTTGGAATCCTGAAGTATTACTTCCGTCAATAACTGTTTTTCTCATTACCTGGCTGACTTCAACAGGCTTTGCATTAAGTAATAAAGAAATTTGCAGCGCGATTTCAAGGGCTTCTTGATCTATTTCCATAGGCGGGGATTCATCAAATTCTATCTCACAAGTTGTATCTTTATAGCCTTGATAAATAAATTCCTTGCCTTTTTCATATTCATGCAATGCGGCAATGTCTGTTACTCCTGTTTCTCCGGCAACTGCATACATTTTTCTTTTTACAATAACGTCCGGCTCGTCCTCCCTTAAAATAGAGGGGCACCTACAGAATAGTTTACTAGTGTCTAGTTGCTGGTGTATTTCTAAACCTATTTTAAGCCCAAGATTCTTATCCATTTTAGTATATTCATTAATTAAATGTTTATAATATTAACTTCTATTAATAATTGTATTAAAAAAATCTTTCAATACTCCACTACAGAAAATTGGCTCGTTTTTACATGTATAAATAGGTTTTATATCAAAAACATTTTCAACTATTCTTAATATCTCACTAAAATTTTCATTAAAGGAATTTATATAATTCTTAGAAAAAGAGATTCCTCCATCCCTAATCCTAACAAATTTCCCAATTTTGAGCATATCTTTATCAAAAAACAAAGGTAGCCTCACAGAATTTTTAGATCCTTTACTTTTTTTAAATCTATATTTATTTAATTCTTTTAAGATTTTCTCTGTTTTTATTCCTCTTTTTCTCATTAATAAAATAATTTCATTAAATTTAACATTAGACCTATGATATTTTTTATCTCCATATTTAACTAAAAGTTCCCTTCCATTTTCTACAAAGATAGTATCATTAAATATTTTATTATATTCTATAATACCCCCCCGAATTTTTATATTGTTTTTAACAAAAAAATCTTTATCTTTTAATTTTTGATCTAATAATCTAGCTTTTAAAGGATGAATAAATCCTATTTTTTTAGCAAAATCTCTAAAAGAAACACTTCTTATCAAAATAATATAAGATACCTCTTTTCCCCTTTTTGATTCATATTTTGAAAATAAAATTTTATTCTTAATTAAATAATTTGCAAAAGATTCTATTATTCCTTTGCTCATAGATTCTACAGCTATTCTTCTAGACTTTCTTGCAATAGAACCATCTCCATCTAAATATCCTACCCAAAAATCTTTTTCATATACAGAATTTTTATATATGGTGGGGATATCTATAATTCTTGATTTATCTCCAGGTTGAAGTTTTAAATATTTAATAAATAATTCTGCTAGGTTTTTCTCTCTAAAGCTTAAAACAAATCGATTCCCCCTTTTTCTTATTCCTCTTAATTTTTTTCCTAAGAAATTTTCAAGAATTCGTTTAATAGTTAAAATATGATTTAAAGAATATCTAAGCTCTTTATCATAAGGAGAACCATCAACAAATTCAAATCTATATCCCCTCTCCGTTTTGTAAAATGAACCATCTGCCATGAAATTCCCAATAAGGTAAGCAAAATTAGAATTATTAATGTTTTTCATAAAGAATTAAATAAATCAAACTTTAAATATCTTTCTATTTCATCTAATTCTACTAAGCAAGAAAAAGAAGCTTTATAAGAATTCCTCTTCTGAAAGTCTGTCATTAAATTCTCCGACTAAATTTTCTTGAAGCTTTTGTTTTGCAAGCTCAATATTTTTTTTGTATTCTTTCTGGCCGAGAAGCCAGCCAAGTTTCACAAAAGCTGTTTCAGCAGACATGTCTTTTCCAGAAATAACTCCGGCTTCAAGCAAATCTCTGCCTGTTGAATATACATTCATATTCACGCGGCCGAATATGCATTGGCTTGTCATAACAAGAATTTTTCCCTGTTTATTGAATTTTTTTAAAATTTCGAGCATTTTTGCATGGTCTTTTGTTATTTCATCTAAAACATTTATGCCTAAATGCCCGAGCCCTGTTCCTTCAAAAATAATTCCGTCATAATCTTCACAAAAAGAAAGTTCTTTGCTTTTGAAGCCAGGATGAGCTTTTATCAGAGCAATATTATCATTGAAGCAGATATTTGTTTCTGGCTTTCTTTTTTTGTCTCTTTTTATGTAATTTTCAGTCAGGAAACGAATATTTTCTTTTGTTACAAGAGCGATTGGCTTTGAATTTACTGGCTTGAAAGCATCACGCCTGCTTGTATGAAGCTTGCGGCATTTAGTTCCACTCATAATCGCGCACTCCTTGTCTTCTGAAGAAGAATGCATGCATATTGCAACTCCAGAAAAATCAGATTCTGCTGCAAATTTTATAGCGCAAATCAGATTAAGAAAGGAGTCAGAACTCCCTCTGTCGCTTGAACGCTGGCTTGCTGTTAAAATAATTGGAATTGGAGAATCCTGAATCATGAACGATAAAGCAGCGCCTGTATGATGCAGCGTGTCTGTTCCATGAGTTATTATAATTCCGTCAGCGCCTTTTCCTATTTCTTTTTTTACTTCTTCTGCAAGCTTTAGCCAGTGCTCTGGTTCCATATCTTCTGAGAACATTTGGAAAACAACTCTTGCATCTATATTTGCAATTTTGCCAAGCTCAGGAAACATTTCCAAAATTTCTTTTGCAGAAATTTTTGCAGAGACAGCTCCTGTTCTGTAATCGACTTTGCTTGCAATTGTCCCGCCCGTATGCAAGATTGTAATTTTTGGCAGGCCTTTTTTCTCTTTGTTTTGCTTGCCTTCTGCTGATTTTTCTTCTTTGTGTTTATAGCTTTCAAGAATTTTCATGCTTTTTATTTCTGATTTTGAAATTCCCTGGTTATATCCTGATTTTAATTTGATTAAAATAATTTTTGAGTCGTGCGACTCTAAAAGAAAGCCAGAGATAACCTCCTCAGAGGTTTTAATCTCGATTAAATCGCCTGTTTTTGCCTCAGCCATGATAAGCGAAGCCAAGGATGATATAAAAAATTATCCATTTGGAAAAATAACAAAAAATAATGAAAATCTGGTGAAAAATTAAAAATTTTCCAGAAAATATAAAAAATTTCTGAAAAATGCATCAACTATGTTAAGAAAATAATTAAAAAATATATTGTTTAGATTGACAAAAAGTTTATAAAGAACAAGCAATTCTCGTTTTTATTAATTTTATTCATTTCGTGGGGACGAGCGGAATAAAATTTTGGGTGAAGGGAAATTAACACCTATTAACTAATCTCTTTCTTAATATTATTATAATTTATCCAAATATAATGAGGTATTTAAACTTTTCGAAGCCAAAAGCCGAAAAAAGTTTTTTTGCTTCATTTCACATAATTCACAAAAGAGAAAAGGAGGAAAAAAATTAACTAAAATGGTACTGGATTTTGCAAAAGAGGCAATGGAAAATGTCTCTAAATTCAGCATCAATTTTGACGAGCTCAAAGCAGGCAAAGCTAACATCAAAGTTTTTGGTGTTGGTGGAGCTGGCTGTAATGCAATAACCTGGCTTTACAACAAAGGAATCGAAGGAGCAACTGTTTATGCAGCTAACACTGATGCGTTACATTTAAGCATCACAAAAGCAGACGAAAGAGTGCTTATTGGTAAAGAGCTGACAAGAGGTCTTGGTTGTGGTGGTTATCCTGAACGCGGTCGCGAGGCTGCAAAGGAAGCACTTTCAGAACTAAAGAAATCTGTCTCTGGAGCCGATATGGTATTTGTAATCTGCGGTGAAGGTGGTGGTACAGGAACAGGTGCAGCTCCAATTGTTGCACAACTTTCCAAAGAAACAGGCGCTGTAGTTATTGGTGTGGTAACTATGCCTTTCCAAGCTGAAAAAGCAAGGATAGACAAGGCGGAATTTGGTTTGCAGCAACTTAGAGATGTTGCAGACACAGTTATCGTAATTGATAATAACAGACTTGTTGATATCGCAGGAAATTTGCCAATCGAACAAGCATTCGCAGTCGCAAATGAGCTTATAAGTACAATGATCAAAGGTATTGTCGAGACAATCACACTACCTTCTTTGATTAATCTTGATTATGCAGATGTTTCTGCAATAATGAAGAATGGTGATGTCGCAGTTATCGGAATCGGTGAAAGCGATACACAAAATAGAGTCGAAGAAGCAGTGCGACAGGCATTGACACATCCTTTGTTGGATATCGATTACAAAGGAGCTACAGGCGCTTTAATCCACATAACATGTGGACAAGACATGAAGCTCGAAGAATTCGATAACATTGGTAGACTTGTAAGTGAAAACTTAAGTGCTGATGCTCAGGTCATTATTGGTGCAAGAATCAATAAAGATTTTGCAGGAAAAGTGCGTGTTATTACAATAATCACTGGTGTTAAATCACCTTTTGTATTAGGACGCCCTGCCCGCGAATCACAAGCCCCTATATCAGAAATGGGCGAGCTTGGCATTGAAGTTTACAAATAAATTGCTTAAGGCTGACAAAGAGGCAAAAATTTACTTTCACTTTTTCATATTCCCTTAGCCTTTTTTGGTTTCTGGCCTCTCTTCGGAGAGGCCGTTGTTTTTTACGGACTTTAGTCTCTAAAAATAATATTCTAAATAGAAAACAATAAATTCAAAATTATCTTTTTAATGAATCGCGCAGTCTTATAGAGTCACGCACTTTACCAACGCGCTCGTAAAGAACAACAAGCTTTGACATTATCTGGCTTCGCAAATCTTTTCTTGATTCGCCAATCATTGAAAGAACTTTTTCATAGGTTTTTATTGCATTAACCCTTCTTTCATTCATTTCATTCATTCTTGCTTCATTCAAATAAAGCTGAATTACGCGTTCTTTAATTACATCTCTATTTTTGGGGTTTGCAACAGCTTCGATAGCTTTTTTCATTGCTTCATCAGCCTGATTATACATTATGGCTTTTATGAACATTTCAACTTCTTTCATGAATAAATCCTCGCGTTCGCGATAAGTCACTGAAATTTCAGCAGCCATTTTGTAATATTTTGCAGCATTTGAAAGCCAGTTTTTCCTTTCATGCAGGCTCGCAATCTGCATCAAGGCAAATTTTTGCAAATCTTTTGGAAGCCTTTCCCTGAGCAGTCTTTCTAGAATTTCTATTCTCACTTCATCGCTGTTCTTTGAAGCAAGAACTCTGAGAATTTTCTGTTTTTCAGCCTCAACTTTTTCAGAAGAAACAGCATCTCTGTCAGATCTTTTGTCAATAAGGTCTTCAGCGCTTTTTATGAACTCGTGAGAATCTTCCATATATCTTCTTTTTGTTTGCTAATTTATAAATTTTTCTAACATTTAATGAATATATTGCAAGAATTGATATTTTAGGAAAGTTTTTAAAATAAAATCTCTTGAACATATAAGGCAAAGCAGGAAAAATGGGCAGCAATCTTGACTTGAGGAAGCAGATGGATAGCGATGCAGTGGCATTCGCATTTGGAAAATTAATTTCCGGAAAATCCAACTACAAGCCAGTGATTGAAAGAAGAATCGAAAAAATTTATTGCTCTGGCTGTCATAAACGGCTCGAAGGAGAGGAAAAATTCTGCCCTGAATGCGGAACAAAAGTTGTCAAATCATGGCAGATGACCGAGCAGCCTCAACAACAAAATCAACAGATAAATCAAACACAATAAAATGGCAATGAAACTTGATGAAGCAATCAGATGCAGGCGCAGCGTAAGAAATTTTTCAAACAAGCCTGTTAATTGGGGCAAGCTTTCCTTGGTTCTTGAAGCAGCGACTCATGCTCCTTGTGCAGGCGGAATTTCTACTGTAAAATTAATTGTTGTTTCTGATCATGAAAAGAAAAAATCA
>Ga0210051_1001965_pt1 | contig 20793 bp, 22 predicted proteins | sample CryGey092014_all_FD_185464 | JGI IMG/M metagenome (GOLD analysis project Ga0210051, IMG submission 185464) | Groundwater microbial communities from aquifer - Crystal Geyser CG23_combo_of_CG06-09_8/20/14_all (SPAdes) (version 2) | ecosystem: Environmental > Aquatic > Deep subsurface > Groundwater... | reverse complement strand
TCGCCTGGTTTCTCCTTATATCCTTGTTGTAAGTATGTAATACAAATAGTTTCGTTGTCAGAAAACAGTTGCAAACTAATTTTTGTTTTCTCCCTATTCCATATAAGTTTATACTCTAATTCTTTTTCTTCTGTAGGTGGGCCGTACTTCTTCTCTAACAACCTATCAAATTTATAGAACAAATTTAATCCTTTGTTTTTCGGAATAATTCTAACTTCATATAATTTGTCTCCAATAAAAGAAACCTTGTTTTTTTCCTCTTTATCGTTTTTTGTAATAATTGGTTTACTTTCAAGAAAAGAAAAAAAGATTTCCACTTTTTCTTTAGCAATTTCATCTTCAAAAGAAATTATATTTTTTTCTAATTTTTTAAATGTTTTAAAGGGATACAGCTTCTTTAGTTCTTCCTCATTCATGCCCCATTTTGTTTTACCGTATCCCTCTTCAGCACTCATACTAATCGCTGAAAAGCAGAGAAAAACCAGAAGAAGCAAAAGAGAAATTTTTATTTGTTGTTTCATTGTGCCTATCCTTATTTTTTTCTTTATTTTTATTATAAACTTGTTGCTATGTTCTTTAATTCAAAAAGTTGTTTGGCATAGTTATTCTGTTCTTTAATTGTATCGGCCAAGAGAGGTAAATATTTTTTTTCCACTTTATTCAGGTAATACCCACTAATCCGCATAGACTCCAGCCCAGCAGACCAATAATAATCAATTCTTTTATCTGACTGTTCCCGCTCTTGAGATGTTGTTCTTTTCTCGAAAGCAGCAAGATAAGATAAATAAAAATAAATTTCTGCTTCATCGAATTGTGCTTTTGCTTTTGGGCTATAGTATTTCCATCTTTCCAGATATCTTTCTATTTTATCTTGGCACCTATATATTAGTGCAGTTAATTCTCTGCATTTAATTTCTTTATCTTTATCCGTAAAAATAGGGGGTTTTGCTGTAACAGCGACCAGAGGGAAAATGGCCATGTTTGAAAGGTACCAGCGCCCATTTTCGTAGAACCAATTATTGTTACGCTCAATAGAAATAATTTCATTCCCATAATAACCACTGATAATTACCTCAATGTTGTCAGTTGCTCTTATTACATGCTGATAAGGAGTTAGTTTTTCAGTATTTATTTCCAAAAATGTAATAGGCTTTATTTCATTCAACTTTTCTTCAAACCATTTTTCTCTATACCTCGGCTCTATGAATATCTTGGCCTTTTCATAATTCCCTTCTATAAAGTATTTGTTAAATTCTTTAATCTGGTTATAAAGCAGAACCTTTTGTTCTGATGTTATGTAACTGACAAGTGGCTCCGCAAAAGCTTCCGTAAGATAAAATAAAACTAAAGAAAAGATTGATACAATAACTGCAAGTTTTTTTACATAGTGTTTCATATTCAAGTAACTTTAGTTAAAGAAAACTTTTTTCAAATTCTATTAATTCCTTCACTGATTCATAAAATTTGTCTTTATCATAAAATTCAGTGGGAAGTTGTTTTTGTCGAATAATTGCCCGTTTAGCAACACTTCTTACAAAAAAATCTTCATCAGATAAGCTAAGATAATAAAGTATAGAAAGGATTGTTTTATTTTCCAAAAATCCAGCAAGTTCAGCAGCCAGAGCTCTCACCTCTGAATTACAATCAGATAAAGAGCGAATTAAAAGGTTCTTTTTAGCATCATTATTTAAATACATATTGCTATGGCAAAGTATTAACAAGGCAAAATATCGATTAAGATAAGCACGGTCATGAGTAAGAAACACCATTCTTTTTAATAAATCTGAATCTTCTAAAGATAAAATTTCTTTTAAGCAAAGTACTACTCTGTATGTTTCATTTTTATCAGGGATGGGTTGTTCTTTTCTGCTGATAGAAGCAGCTTTTTTTAACTGTTCTACAACATAATCATAATCTTTTTGATAAATTGCATTTATGGCTGTCATTGTAGCTATATTGAAAATAACTCTTTCAGATTCTGCTATTTTTTTCTCAGCCCGAACTAACGCAAGGAGCAACAACGAATCAATACTATCTAAAATTTGAATTTCTTCTACACTTTTACTTTCTTGCTTTGCAGTTTTGATTTCTCTTCTCCAAGTTTCAACCATAGATTCCATTTCAGGGTTGGCATCGTAAGCAGTGAGAAAAACAAACCACCGTTTAATTTTGAGATCTTCATTTTCATATCCCATTCTTAAGAAATTCTCGGGAAGAAAACCCTGTTGTTCCTCTTTCTCTGCTTTTTCTTGAAGCCGAATATTAAGAGCAGATGAAAGGCTATCAAAAACACTTCTATCTCCTAATTTTCCTAATGCAAGAACAGCAGCAATCCCTACTTCATCTCTGCGTATTTCATTTCTCTTTTTCTCCTTTACTTCTTCTTGTCTCTTCTCCTTCTTTGCTGTTTCTTTCCGCCCTTCTTCTGTTGTTATTTCTTTAAAACTCAGTTCTAAATCTAAAGCAGCATGAGTCGGAGCCGCCCAAAGAGAAATTAAATCTCTCTTATCTAAATTGATTAAGTCGAAACACACATTCCTATAACACCCGCTTTCCCTCCCTATCTTCCCTAACGATACCAATGCCCATAGTCGCTCATAGGAATTATTGCTTAAAAGGATTCTGCCTGTAATAAAGTAAGCTCCCCCCATAGATTCTTTTCTCCATTGGGCCAAAATAAGAGCTGGATACCACTTCTTCAGATTCGTACTTGCCGCAGATTGATATTCTAACTCAAAAATATCAAGAATCGTTTTATCAACTTCCTTTGGAGTTATAACTCTACTAAAATATTGAATTCCAGATCTTATTATCTTTAATTTCGAAATGGTGAAGAAGGCATCACTAATTAAAATTTTTATTTGTTCCTCATTGAAACGCATTTCTGCACACATTGCTCTTACTACTCTCTCAATTTCTTCTTTAGTTATGTAACCGGGAATATCCTCATGCGTTGCTATTTTAATTAAGACATCAATAAGATCTTTATATTCATTGTCATCTTCTTTAATATCAAACGAGCTCAGGACTATAATGGCCGCTTGTCTTATGTTAGGATCAACAATAGGTACCATTGCTTCTTTCTCTTTAGCCTCCGCTCCTTTTTCAGGTGGAAGGTACTCTACTCTCCTCTTCAAAATATTAATAAGGTAAGGAATGGCCTTTTTAATTTTTAATTTTCCAATAACGTATATTGCGGCAAATCGGACAACATCGCTATTATCGCTGAGCGCTTTAATCAAAGAATCAGTTCCTTCATCGGAAGAATCTTCCATTTCCCCTAATGCGATTATTGACCAAAATCTCACTAGGGGGTTGATATCATTAATCGCACTTTTTCTTAAAAATTCTAATGCGGGTTTATACTTTATTTCTGCTAATTTCTGTGCTGCTTCTACTCTGGGATTGAATGATTTAGGATCTAAGAGACCTCTAGTCCCTTTTACCTCACTACTGGGGGCATAGAGTAATGCTTGAACATATTGCTGTGGAGAATCGGTTTTATTTGCTTCACCTCCCACCTTAGCAGTGAAAAACAGAGTTATGCCTAAAATCATAATTACTGAAAGATTTATCTTAATTAATCCGCTTTTATCCATTTTCTTTTTTATTGAGGTTATTTTTCTATAGAGACGAAACCTGCGAATCAAATTACCTTAACCATAACACTCAACTCAATCTGATCCTTGATAGCTTCATATTCTTTAAGCTGTTTTTCTTTACCCGGGGTTGCAACTACTTGAAGAATCTTATAATCTTTTTCGAGAAGTTCCTTTCGCCTTAATAAAAAAGGGGTTAACAAATCTACCTACTGGCAACCGTCAGGTAAATCCAGCAAGAGACTGTAGCCCCTTCACCGTGCCGAAGCACAGTGATAGACACAGCCTCTCCATACCTGACGGTTAAGCAGGAATTATCCTACTTTAAGGAAAAGGCTAAAGGTGTTGCTTTTCTCAAAGAACTACTTAAAATGTAAGACTACTTATTTTCTGAGGATTTACTACCTGCACACCTAACTTGGAAGCTACTCTTTCCATGTGCCAATCCGAAGTAAACAAGTAGGCAGAGCCAAAATGCTTTTGAATTCCTGAAGCCACGCTGATAATTAAAGTATCTATAACTGAAATTGGAGTTCTGCCTTTTGGAGAAACTTGAAAAGAAATATCAAAGATTCTATCTACATCGGCAATATTCCTATCACTGATATTGTGAACATATAAAATATACTCAGAAATATCTTTCATAAAAATTTCTTTTAGCTCCTCTCGTTTGGAAAAGTTTATCTCTCCTTTTCTGTGGAGTGTATAGAAGGTCTGGATTACTTCTGGAATGGTAAGGTTAACTATATTGAGGAAGCAATCTTTTCTTTCAAAAAGTTGATTTATAATGGAAGTCCCTTTCTCTTGCTGGTATCTCTTTACTAAGGAACTTGTATCTAAAAGACAATGATACATTACCGATAACCACGATTTTCAAGGACTATTTCAGAAAGGGATTCTTTGATGTGAGAGGTAATCTTCCTTGCTCTCTCCGCCCTTTTCTTACTTTCCTCTCTTCTCTCTTCCCAACTTTTTAGCACCTTTTTATTTTTTTCCATTTTGCCCCCTATCCTAATTTTAATTATATTATTCCGTTAAAGGAAAGTCAAATTTATGGTCCTTGATAGCTTCATATTCTTTAAGCTGTTTTTCTTTACCCGGGGTTGCAACTACTTGAAGAATCTTATAATCTTTATTTTTTCAGCAACTCTGTAAAATCTTCTGTAGTTAAATTAGCATCGTGAAGAAGTTTCTTAAGTAGACCTAGTAGAAGGTTTCCAAATTAATATTGCAGTCCATGCTGTCATTGCGAGGAGTGAAAACGGTTGCGAGGCGAAGCCGAAGCAAACTCGGAGATTCCTCGTTTCACTCGGAACAAGCTCCGCAATCCCTTTGTGGATAACGATATGAGATTGCTTCGCTGTCGCTCGCAATGACAAACCATAACAACATTATTTGAAGAACGCTCTACTAGTTTAATTTCTTTATGGTCCGGCACAGTTAAAGGTTTATGGAGAGGATTTAATTTATCCCGTAATCTAATATGACTGCTTCTCTGTCTTACTACAATGTAACCTATCTTTTGAAAAACTTTAATTACCTCTTTCCCGGAGACAACAGGAAGTTTGGGACTCATCTTGTTACGACGACACTTCCTATCAATGCTTCTGAGCCATCTGGTATCTCTTCGCTCTCTGAACGCATATCCTCCAGACAGAGCAAAATAGCCTCCTTGATATTGGCTAATGCTTCCTTGATTGTCTCTCCTTGACTATAGCATCCAGGAAGGGATGGGCAACTTACCACATAGCCCCCTGTCTTATCAGGCTCTAAGATAACCTTATAATCATAGGTCTCCATAAACTCTCCTTTTCTTTTGTAAAATTATAACATTAACAGGAAGAAAAATCAAAAGTTTTTTATGAGACAATTTCTCTCGGATAAGGTAACCATTTTTATATTTCTCATACCAATTTGACGTCAAAGATAGATCCCCCTCACCCTTATCCTCCCCCTCGGAGGGGAGTGAATCCCCCGGAGATAGGTGGGGGTGAAGTATTACTCTATGTATGATGTCAAATTAGTATCAAATATAATTAGAGAAAGGGAGGAGGGTATAAAACAGTCACAGAAACCGACAGGATTTACAGGATTAAGAAGTAGCAGTGGCAGAGTTTACTCTGCTCGGGTGGGTGCTGATTAAAACTAATATTTTATCAAAGAAGAAAGGTCGTACTTTTTTAATTTTTCTCTCCCTTTCAGATCGGTTAATTCAATCAGAAAGAGAATCTTAATTATCTTGCCCCCTAAATTTTCAATCAAGGCAGCTGAGGCAGCCGCAGTTCCTCCGGTAGCTAAAAGGTCATCAATCAACACCACTCTTTCTCCCTTTTTAATACTGTCCTGATGAATTTCTATCGTTTCCGTTCCATATTCCAATTGATAGGTGATCTCTTTGGTGGAGGAGGGAAGTTTTCCTTTTTTGCGGATGGGGATAAAGCCAACCTTTAACTTTGACGCCAAAGCGGCTCCCAGGATAAATCCTCGCGACTCCACACCAACCACAGCCTTAATATTTTTGGGACACTCTTGCTGAAGAAGTTTAATCGTTCTCTGAAACCCTTCTCCGGCTTGAAGAAGAGGAGTAATATCCCTGAAAAGAATCCCTTTTTTGGGGAAATCAGGAATGCTCCGAATAAGATTCTTGATCTCTTCCATTTAACTCCTTTCTTAATTTTTTGACGGCTATTTTTACAATCTGGTGAATTCTCTGACGGGTAAGATGAAACTTCTTTCCGATCTGGGCCAAGGTCAAAGAAGGCTGCCCATCAAGGCCAAAATACAGTTTTAAAATTTTCTTTTCCTTTCCTTTTAATGGTTGAAACAGTCTTTTTAGAAATTCCCTGTCCTTGAAAAGCTCAAAACTTGTTCCGCTCTGGTCTCTAATAAGATCAGATAATTTGTTATTTTCTCCGTCAAAAGGAATCTCCGCTATAGCAATACTTTTTTTAACATTTTTGATTTTCTGCACATCAATTTTTATATCTTTCGCGATAGCCAGGTCATCAGGAATTTTGCCAAATTCGCTGACAAACAATTGAGCCTTTTTCTTCCATTTATAAGCCTGCTCCCTGATATTATCCGGTACCGTTACTACTTCACCCCCCTTCTCTATTGCCCTGAGGATAAAGCGCCGAATCCACCAGTAGGCATAAGTAGAAAATTTAACTTTCCTTTTTTTGCTTTTCCGGTCTTTAAATCTATCAATGGCATAGAGTAACCCCACGCATCCTTCTCCAAAAAGGTCAGCAAAAGGAAGTTTGGAAGAATGACGATACTGTGTTGCACAGGAGATAACTAAACCGATATGTTTTTCTGCCAATTCATCCCGCTCTTTTTTCTTCATTCTTTTCAATAAATTCTTCTATTTTCTTTAATACCTCTTTAAGCCGGGATAGATTCTTTCCATTTCCCTGGGCAAAATCTTCTCTTCCTCCGCCTCCTCCTCCCAGAAAAGAAGTAAGTTTCTTAACAATAGAATTGGCAGAAAAGCCTCGTTTAATAAGGTCTTTAGTTACCGTGACCACTAAAAAAGCATTACCTTTAAACTTAGCGGCTAAAAGAATAACACCCGAATCAATCTTCCCGCGAAGAATATCAGAGAGGGTTCTTAAGTAAATTTGGTTAAATCCAGCAACCTCCTCGGAAATTAATTTTATTCCCTGGATAACTTTAATCTTTTTTAGAAGTTCTTTTGCTTCTAAATCAAGAAGTCGATTCATTAATATTTCTTTGGTTTTTCTCTCTTCCTTTTCCTCCTTAAACAACTGCTCAATTCGCGCCAGGAGTAAATCAGCAGAAGTCTTCAGGCGTAAAATCAAAGTTTCAATGATTGCCTTCTCCCTTTTTGTCTGCTGATAAGCAACCTCCCGGGTAACTGCCTCGATGCGCTTTGTTCCTTTTCCTATTGAAGAGAGGGACTTAATAAGAAAGAGCCCAATTTCTCCGGTTTGAGCAAGGTGGGTCCCTCCGCAAACTTCCCGGCTATAATCTCCGATGGAAACAACCCTTAGGTTTTTCTCGTATTTCTCATCGAAAAGAGCAAGAGCCCCAATTCTCTTTGCTCTTTCCAACTCCATTTCCGCGATTGAAACTGAAGAATTTTCCAGGATTTTCCGGTTAACTTTTTCCTCAATTTTTCCTAATTCCTCCGTAGAGATTTCCGGAGCATAACTGAAATCAAACCTTAAATAATCCTCCCCGACAAAAGAGCCCCTCTGTTCCACCTCTTTACCCAAAATTTCCCTTAAAGCCCATTGCAGAAGGTGAGTGGCGGTATGATTGGACGAAACCGTTTTCCTGAAATTCTTATCAATAGAGGCAATAACTTCTGCCCCCTTTATTTCAAAGAGAGGTTTCTTTTTAAACTTCCCTAAATGAAGAATATCCCCGGCTTCATCTTTCTGGGTATCAAGAACCTCAAACTCCATTTTTTCATTTTTAATCCAACCTCTATCTCCAACCTGGCCACCCTTCTCCGGATAGAAAGGCGTTTTTTGCAGAACCAGAATATCCTTTAGGTCTTTCTCTTGACGGGACTGAAAAGACCTGAGAATTTTTGTGCTGACGCTTTCTTGACCATAGCCAACAAAGGCGGTTTTTTTAAAATCTCCGCCGGGGATATCTTTTTCTAATGCCTTTGAACTGGTAAATTTTGAAGATTTCCTTGCTCTTTCCTGTTGTTTTTTGATGAGTCCGTTAAATCCATCCCGGTCAACAAGCAATCCTTTCTCTTCCGCCAAATCCTGCATCAAGTCAAAAGGCAAACCATAAGTATCGTAAAGTTTAAAGAGCAGTGAACCGGGAATCTGCCGGCCAGAAAGAGAAGAAATCTTTTCCGCAAATAAGTTTTCGCCGGAATCAATAAGTTCGCCGAATTTTTCTTCTTCTTCCCTGATAATCCGGATGATTTCTTCGCTCTTTTCAGAGAGGTCAGGATAAAATTCCTGCATTGTTTTAGAGACGCTCTTGACTAACTGGTAAAGAAAAGAGTGGTTAATTCCTAAAGATTTACCCGTCCTTGCTGCCCTTCTTATGATTCGTCTGATGAGATAACCCCGGCTCGTATTTTCCGGGTAAATTCCGTCAGAAATCGCAAAAACAATTGCCCTGATATGGTCGGAAATAATCTGAATAGCCGTATCCTTTGTTTTGAGCCGGCCATATTGCAGGTTAGTTATCGTTTCAATTTTTTCGATAATGGGAGCAAAAAGGTCAGTTTCGTAATCACTGATTTTTCCCTGAGCAATGGATAAAACGCGCTCCAACCCCATTCCCGTATCCACCCCTGGCCTGCCCAAAGGCAAAAGTTTCCCTTCCTTTTGGTTAAACTGCGGAAAAACCAAATTCCAGAATTCCAAAAATCTATTGCAGTCGCATCCGGGCCGGCAATTCTTTTTTCCGCAACCAATTTTTTCTCCAAGATCAAAATAAATTTCCGAGCAAGGGCCACAGGGACCGCTATCTCCGGCGGGACCCCAAAAATTGTCTTTTTTTCCTAAAAAAACAATTTTCCTTGTTTCAATAACCTTTTGCCAAATTTTAAAACTCTCTTGATCCTCCTCATATACTGAGACCCAGAGATTTTCTCCGGGAAGTTTTAAAATTTCCAGGAGAAATTCCCAGGCCCACAAAATTGCTTCTTTTTTAAAATAGTCACCAAAGGAAAAATTTCCCAACATCTCAAAGAAGGAGTGATGCTTAGTGCTTTTGCCGACATTCTCGAGATCACTGTCTTTTCCTCCCGCGCGCAAGCACTTCTGGACGGTTGCCGCCCGGGAAAAAGGAACTTTTTCCTTTCCGTTCCCGAGCCAGAAAGGTTTGAATTGAACCATGCCTGCTGAGGTAAAAAGAAGCGTAGGGTCATCAGGGATAAGACTATGGCCAGGAACAATGCGATGATTCTTTTCTTTAAAAAAATCCAAAAAGAGTTTTCTAATCTCATTACTGTTCATAATTTATTGTATAGGAATTTCCCTTTTTTCTAACCACGATATTGTCACAAATTTCTCTAATTAAGAACTGACACGAAGTGTCATTGCGATGAGTGAAACGAAGAAGCAATCTCGAGATTGCCACGGCACTTCGTGCCTCGCAATGACCTGTTCTTGTTATTAATCTTTAATAATTCGTACAATTCGAGAAATTCGTGGTTTATTATTTTATCTGTTGTTGTTCTGTGGTTGCATAATTTATTTTCCCTATTACTTCTTCAATAATCTCTTCTCCGAAACCTCTGCTCCGTAGATAAAGATAAATCCTTTGCTTAGTTGGCACTTTTTTCAAAGATTTTATTTCTTTTATTTTTCTCTCGGCCAATCTCATTGCTAAAAAAGATTCCTTTTTTTTGGGCAATAATTTATTAAGGGATTGTTCGATAACTTCCCGGCAAATTCCTTTTCTTTGCAGTTCCTGGATTAAAAGATAACGGCCTTTTGGTTTTTCCGAGAGTTTTGTTTCAATATAGGAGAGGGCAAATTCCTGATCATTGATGAAATTTAAATCTTTTAAACCTTTCTGGAGTGTATCTACAATTATTTTTGTATAGCCTTTTTTAAAAAGCTTATCTTGCAGTTCTTTCTCCGTATAAGGCCGCTGGCTTAATAAACGAAAAGCATATTTTTTTGCTTTTTCTGTTTCATCCTTATTTTTCTTCACCTTTCAAAATAACAAAACGCGTATATTTGCCCTCTTGAATAAGCAAAATAGCATCCTTATTTTTCTTTATTCCTCTGATAGCTTCAGTATAGTCGGACAAATTATTTATTCTTTTTTGGTTGATTTGCTTAATGATTGTCCCTTTTCTTATCCCGGCTTCATCGGCTGAACTTCCCGATTCCACTTCATTCACCATAACCCCCTCATTGGTGTCCAAATTAAACCTTTTCATCAAATCTTCGGTAATCGCTTCTACGTTTAAACCACGCCAGTATTCTTCTCCCTCTTTTTCAGCAATAAGACTCTCCTCGGCGGGCATTTCTTCAATTTTTATCTCTAAAGTTTTTTCCTTTCTTTCTCTAATTATTTTTACCGGAATGGTCTTGCCTGGAGCGGTATTGGCAGCAATATGGGAAAGTTCATCAGGCTCCTTAATTACTCTTTGGTCAAATTGAATAATTACATCACCTCTCTTCAGCCCCCCCTTCTCCGCCGGAGAATTCTTCATTACGTCGCCAATAAGCACCCCTTCGGTTTCTCCAAGCCCAAAGGAGTTCCTTAATTCTTCGGTCAATGGTTGAATAATAATTCCTAACCAACCACGGACAACTCTCCCTTTTTCCTTTAATTGGCTAAAAACATCTTTGGCCATATTAATCGGAATGGCAAAACCAATGCCGGAGGAAATGGAAGGAGCAACAATAAAGGTATTGATTCCGATTACTTCTCCTTTAAGGTTGACCAGCGGACCACCGGAATTGCCAGGATTAATCGAGGCATCAGTCTGGATGAAATCCTCATATTGGCTAATCCCAAAGCCTTTTCTCCCCTTTGCGCTGATTACTCCTACCGTAACCGTCTCATCCAGTCCGAAGGGATTGCCAATCGCAATAGCCCACTCCCCCACACGAATGGCTTCGGAATCCCCTAACTTTACGGTAGGAAATTTTCCGAATCCTTTAATTTTAAGAATGGCTAAATCAGTTTTGCTGTCGGTACCAATAACGGTAGCCTTTAATTCTTTTTTCTCATCCATCAACTTTACCATTATCTTATCCATGTCTTTAACCACATGATTGTTGGTAAGGATGTATCCTGACGAATCAACAATAAAGCCTGAACCCAAGCCCTTTTGTTTTTGCTGGTATTCTTTTCTCTTTGGTTCTCGCGGCTGGAAGAAATCCTCAAATGGGTTACGGAAGACATCTCCAAGATTGCCAAAGGGGTCCCAATAGCGAAGGGTCACGGTTTTCTCGGTAGTGACTTGAACCACTGCCGGTTTTACCATCCTGGCCACATTTACAAAGGATTCCTGTAGAGAAAAAGCACTGTTAAACGTTTCAGCAACATTTTCGGGTTCAATGAATTGAACCGGTACAGCTTCGCGCCGAAGATACCTTAATCTATATCTATATTTTGCCGAAAGATTAAAACTAACAATTAATAGCACCGCAAAGACTGCGGTAAAAACAACTTTTTTCCGCATCTTCCCTTTTTCCATTTCTCCCCCCCCTACACCTTCATCTTCGCTCTAATTTCCTCTTCAATTGCCGCAGCTATTTCCGGGTTTGCCTTGAGGAAATCCCGCGCATTCTCGTATCCTCTTCCCAGAGTTTGAGATTTATAACTAAAAGAGCTCCCTTTTTTCTCAATAATTTTTTCTTCCAGGCTCAAATCCAGCAGGCAACCTTCTCTGGATATTCCCTGGTCGTAAAGAAGATCGAATTCTGCCTGTTTAAAGGGAGCGGCTACCTTGTTCTTCACCACTTTAACTCTGGTTCGATTACCAATAACGTTATCTCCCACTTTAATTGAGCCAATTCTTCTAATGTTGAGCCGGACGGAAGCATAAAATTTAAGAGCTCTTCCCCCTGGCGTAGTCTCGGGATTCCCAAACATCACTCCAATTTTCTCCCTTACCTGATTGATAAAAATTGCGCAGGTCTTTGATTTGCTTATTCCTCCGGTAAATTTTCGCATCGCCTGGGACATTAATCTTGCTTGAAGTCCAACCGTAACATCTCCCATCGCTCCTTCCAATTCTATTTTAGGAATTAAAGCGGCAACCGAATCAATCACTACAACATCAACGGAATTGCTCCTGATTAAGCGGTCGGCAATTTCCAAAGCTTCCTCCCCGGTATCCGGCTGAGAAATCAAAAGTTCGTCTAAATTTACCCCTAATTTAGCCGTATACTGAGGGTCAAGAGCATGCTCAGCATCAATAAAAGCGGCAATACCCTTTTTCTTTTGCGCTTCAGCGATGATATGAAGAGCAAGACTGGTTTTACCTGATGATTCCGGACCAAAAATTTCCACCACTCTGCCCCGGGGTACTCCGCCTATCCCAATAGCTAAGTCCAGAGAGAGGGCGCCGGTAGAAATTGCCTCAATTTCTACCCTGGCTCCCTTTTCTCCTAACTTCATAATTGAACCTTTGCCAAAATCTTTCTCAATTTGATCCAAAGCTAACGACAACGCTTTTTCCTTATCCATTTAATTTTCTCCTTTAGCGAACCTAAAAGGTTCGCACTATATAGAGCCAGATGTAGTGCGAGGCTTTAGCCTCGCTAATTTAATCTCTTTTAAACAAGTATATATCGGTCCTTCTTTTTTAAGTTGACTTTCCATTACGTTGAAGTAACTAACCGGAAATGAACAGAATTGATAATCTTCAAATTTCCTGATTAAATCTTTCAATGCTTCGTTCCTTATCATCGGTCTTTTTACCCTGGCTATTGTGAGATGCCCTTGAAACTCCCTTTCTTCGCGAGGAAAGTCCTTTTTCTCCAATTCTTCCTCAAGGAGCCTGTTAATCTTTTTTAAACCTTCGGCTCCTTCCTCTACCCCAGCCCAAATAACCCTTGGTTCCTTAATGCTGGGAAAGATGCCAATACCTTTAAAACTTAAGGAAAATGGCGAAAATTGTTGTCCAATGATTTGGCAACTTTTAATTATCTCCTTTAATCTTTCTTCTGAAATTTCTCCCAGAAATTTCAGGGTAAGATGTAAATTCCCTATCCTCACCAATTTTAAAGGAAGATTATTCCTTCGGAGAAGATTATTTATAGATGTAAATTTTTCCTTTGCTCCCTCGGGAATTTCTACGCTAATAAATACCCGCATTATTTAAGCCACGGCATCATCGCTCTCAATCTCTTCCCCACAACCTCTAAAGGATGAGCCTCGTCCTTCCTGGAGAGGCTGTTAAAAACAGGTCTTCCCACCTGATTCTCTAAAATCCATTCTTTAGCAAATTCTCCCGACTGAATCTCGGTTAAAATTTTTTTCATCTCCTTTTTTGTTTTCTCCGTAATAATTCGGGGGCCCCGGGTTAAATCTCCGTATTCAGCCGTATCGCTTACGCCTTTCCTCATTCCGGTAATCCCTTTATCGTTAATGATATCGACAATTAATTTTAATTCATGGCAAGTTTCAAAGTAGGCAATTTCCGGCTGATAACCTGCCTGGATGAGCGTTTCAAATCCGGCTTTAATTAAAGCAGAAACTCCTCCGCAAAGCACCGTTTGTTCCCCGAAAAGGTCAGTCTCGGTCTCTTCCTTGAAGGTCGTCTCTACCACCCCTGCTTTTGCTCCGCCAATAGCTTTCGCGTACGATAAAGCAATGGATAAGGCTTTTCCGGTATAATTCTGGTAAATAGCCACCAGACAGGGAACCCCCTTTTTTTCTAAATACATCTGTCGCACTAAAGAACCCGGCCCCTTGGGAGCAATCATAAATACGTCAACATTTCCCGGGGGAATAATCTGGCCGAAATGAATGGCAAAACCATGCGAAAACATTAAACTATTTCCTTCTTTTAGATGAGGAAGGATACTTTCCTTAAAAACTTTAACCTGGATATGGTCTTGAGTTAAAATTTGGATAACGTCACCGGCTTTTGCCGCTTCCTCTGCCGACACAGGCTTAAAGCCATCCTCCAGGCTATTTTGATAATTTTGGGTTCCTTTTAATTCGCTTATGAGAACCTCTATGCCACTGTCTCTGAGATTTAAACTCTGACCTCTTCCCTGAATACCATAGCCAATAATCGCAACTTTCTTTCCCTTTAATACTTTTAAATCCGCGTCCTTTTCATAATAGATTTTTGCCATCATTCCCCCCGTTTTTTTCTTCTTTTCTTATCCCTACTCTACCGGTTCGTCTAATCTCCTTAATTCCAAAGGGACGTAATAACTTTAACATTATTTCTATCCGATCAGCATCGCCTACAAGTTCCACGACCACAGTTTTTTCTCCTACATCAACCACTTGGCTGCCGAAAGTTTCCACTATTTTCATAATACTGGCTCGGTTAGCCGCATTAATCTTGACTAAGATTAATTCCCGCTCCAGATAAGCAAAACTGGTTAAATCCTGAACTTTTATTACGTCAATAAGTTTATTTAGTTGTTTGCTAATCTGTTCTAATATTCTTTCATTGCCTTTTACCCCAATAGTTATGTGGGAAACAGTCGGGTCCTCAGTTTCAGCCACCGAGAGAAAATCAATGTTAAAACCCCGGGCAGAAAAAAGACCGGCAATCCTGGCTAAAACTCCGAACCTATTTTCCACGGTTACGGAAATCAAATGTTTTTTTTCTTCCATTTTTTCTACTAACCACAAATTGTCACGAATACAATAAATTAAAGATTACCAACAAGAACACGAAAGCACGAAAAACTACAATATCTTTAACCACGAATTACGCGAATTTCTCTAATTAAGAACTGACACGAAGTGTCATTGCGATGAGTGAAACGAAGAAGCAATCTCGAGATTGCCACGTCCGCCTATGATACAGTGGCGGACTCGCAATGACCTGTTCTTATTATTAATCTTTAATAATTCGTATAATTCGAGTAATTCGTGGTTGCTATTTCTTTCGTGTCTTCAAAGTTTCGTGCTTTCGTGGTAGTTTTTTCTCTGTGTTCTCTGCGGTGAATATTAACATTAATCTGCACTTTTCTTATAGAAAGATAAAACTGATTTTCCGTATTCTTTCTGTTTATAGAGATAGAAAGGCGCGATAATCCTGGGAATATTTTTTGCTCTTTGATGTTCCAGAATAAGCGTACCCCCGTGGATAAGGAATTGATGCCGGCCAATCATTTCCAAAATTTCTTTTAATTTTTCTAAAATTATTGCATAGGGCGGGTCAAGAAAAATAAACTTAAATTTCTTACCATTTTTAGACAAGATTGTCAATGCTTCTTCTGCCGGGAGACAATAAATTTTAGCCTTTCTTTTTATTCCCAATTCATTCAAATTTTTTTCAATTATTTTTACGCATTCCTCCCGCTTCTCCACGAAAACGACCTCTTTTGCTCCTCTGCTCAAAGCTTCCAATCCTATTGTTCCCAAACCCGCATAAAGGTCTAAAAAAGTTCCCTCTTTTATATCTTTCAAAATATCAAAGAGCGCCTCTCTCACTCTATTCTTAGTGGGCTGAACCTCCAGGTCCCTGCCTATCTTTAATCTCTTTCCCCGGTAGATTCCCCCAACAATCCTCATTATATGTTCAAACTATTTTCTTCAGCGGCACGTTCACAGAAATAGTCCTCACATCACTGTATAGATAAGATGAGAAGAATTTTCCTCAGTAGCCTTTTTTTATTCATCCTTTCTTTTATTCATTTTCTTTTTCTCTTTTCTTTACCTCATCACTTTCTATCAGCAAAAGTGTCAACCATTTCCATTTATCTTTTAATTGGCACGCCAACATATTAACCCAACAAAATCACTGGCATCTGTTTTCTCCCATAATAAGATTTATACAGGTTGAAGATGCTTTTTCATTGACCAAACTGGGATAGGAATTGTCTTTTCTGGCGCTCTTCCACTCTTTACTACCTTCTCCATAGTCTCCACCGTTTCAGGACATAGCCACACCTCCCCGCATTCAGTACAGACTTCCACGGGAACATCCTCAAAAATTAGCAACTTATCTCCCCAGTGCCGGTCCACAGTCTGAATACTCTTTTTCTTAACTCCTCCGCAAATAGCACATCGCTTCTTTTTACTCATATCTCCTCTCCCTCCTTGTTTCAGGATCCAACCATTTCTTTGGATCCATCCAGTGAACTGTAATAATATGAACCATATCCTCTCCTAAGGCACATAACACATATAAAGGCTTTTTCTGATAGGTATCGCCAAGGATAAGATAACTTGGAAATGGTTTATCATCAGGATAACTTTCTATTATTTTCCCTGTTGAGATAACGTACTCTACTTCACTGAAAAGGATTCTCCTTTTATCCATTCTTTTTTGAGAGTGAAGAGATAACCGATATTTCTTCTCTCTTAGTTTCTCCCTAATCTGCTCAATAACTTCTCTATTTCCCATATCTCTGAGAAAAAAACTTTCCTTCCTCTGAGTCTTAAACGTGGAAGCGATGAGGACTTTTCTTTTCCCATTCAATAACTAAAGCACTGGCGATAAAGATAGAGGAATAGGTTCCTACCGTTACTCCGATTAAGAGAGCAAACGCAAAATCATGAATTACATTTCCTCCAAAAAAGAAAAGAGAAAGAAGGACCAAAATTGTAGTAAATCCAGTAATCAGGGTGCGCCCTAAAACCTGATTAATGCTTTCATTAAATAATTGTAGGTAATTGTCGGTTTTCCTGGTTTTTCTCAGATTTTCCCGAATACGGTCAAAAATTACAATGGTATCGTTAATGGAATAACCCGCAATCATTAAAAGAGCAGCAAGAATCATCGTATCAATCGGTTTGCCGAAAAAAGATAAAAACCCCATCACCACCAAGATATCATGAAAAATAGCAATTACCCCGCAGACGGCAAACCGGAATTCAAAACGAAAAGCAACGTAGACAAGGATACCAACCATTCCATAAAGAAAAGCCAATAACCCTTTTCTCTTTAAACTTTTACTCATGGCTGGGCTAATCATTTCATCAGCAATAATTTCAAAATGGTCCCCCCCCAGTTCCTTCTTAAACTGGTTTAAAATACCTGAAGTATCCGAGGTAGTTTTTAAAACAATTTCGTTATGTCCTTTCCCAACTTCCTGAATCGGTATCTGGCTTAAACCGATATTCTTCAAGGAATCTCTAATTTGACTTAAAGAAATAGGTCTTTCAAACCTTACTTGCAGAAGTCTGCCCCCGGTAAAATCAATGGCAAAGTTACTCCTGCCCCGAAGACCAAAGGTAACCAGACCTAAAACAATGAGAAAAAGAGAGAGAGAGAAGAAAAATCTTCTTTTCCCCAAAAAGTCTATTTTCGTTTCTTTCTTGATTAATCTCATAATAACTTAATCTTTAGCCACGAATTAACACGAATAAATACTTTACCACGGAGACACAGAGAACACAAAGTAGGGAGTGGATATTAGGGAGTGGGGAGTGGATAAAGATATCCCGGTGCTGTTTCTACTCCCTACTCCCCAGAGAGCGAAGCGAACGAACTCCCTACTCCCGGTACTTGTTCTCCGTGACTCTGTGGCGAGAGAGTTGTTTTTTTAATTCGTATAATTCGAGTAATTCGTGGTTATTATTTGTGTTCATTCGTGGTTGCTATTGTTTTTATATGCTAATCCTTTCCATTTTGTATTGGCTGCAGATAAAATCAAAGAGAAGTTTGGTAACAAAGACCGCGGTAAAGATATTAGCCAAAATACCAACGGTAAGGGTTAGTCCAAAACCCTTAATAGAGCCGGTGCCAAAAAGAAAGAGGATAAAAGCGGCAATAACCGTAGTAAGATTGGAATCAACAATAGTTACTAATGCCCTTTCATAACCGGCATCAATACTGGAGCGGATTGTTTTTCTTATTTTTAGTTCTTCCCGGATGCGTTCAAAAATGAGAACATTGGCGTCAACCGCCATGCCAATCGTTAAAGCGATACCGGCAATACCGGGAAGAGTTAAAGTTGCCTTGAAAAAAGCAAGGACGGCGAAAATAATCAGAATATTGATAAAAAGGGCAAAATTGGCAATCATCCCGGAGCCGGCATAATAAATTACCATAAATAGAAGCACCAGAATTGTTCCCAAAAAAGCCGAAGTTGCTCCTTTCTGGATAGAATCGCGGCCTAAACTCGGACCAACAATCCTTTTCTGAATAATGGAAAGTTTCGCCGGAAGCGCGCCGGCCCTGAGAACAATCGCCAAATCCTTCGCTTCATCCATGGTGAACCGACCGGTAATCTGGGCTTTTCCGCCGGAGATGCAATCCTTGATTACCGGGGCGGATTGTACCCTGCCATCAAGTACAATGGCCAGCCTTTTTTCAATATTGGTTCCAGTAACCCGGGCAAACTTTTTTGCTCCCTCCCGATTAAACTCAAGCCTGACTTCAGGAAAACCATTGCTATCAATGCCAATGTAAGCATCCTTTAACCCGGAACCGTTAAGTTCCGCTTCTTTCTTTAAAAGCAAGGCCGGTCCCTGCTGGCGGATTCCTCGTTCATCTTTTCTGACCAGATAAGCAACTTCATACCCTTCCGGAACGTTTCCGGAAAGAGCCTGGTCTAAAAGTTTATTATCATCATCAACCAGTTTAAATTCCAGGAGAGCAGTTTTACCAATAATCTCAATCGCCCTCTCGGGGTCTTTTATCCCCGGCAGTTGAATTAAAATGCAATCTTCTCCGGCCTTCTGGATCACCGGCTCGGTCACCCCCAAAGCATCAATCCGGTTGCGAATAATCTCTAATGCCCGGTCAGTGCTATCGGTAACTGCTTTTTCCTCTAAATTGGTCTTTTCTACCTGAAGCATCAGTTGCATCCCCCCTAAAAGGTCAAGCCCCAATTTTATTTTCTTGCTCAGAGGAGAAACCTGCCAGACACAGACTCCAATGATCGCCAGGACAAATAATATCTTATAACTTATTGTTTTCATTTTTTAATAATTAGCCACAAAAACACGAAAAACTACAAAATACTTTAACCATAAAGACTCAAAGGCTCAAAGAATAACCAAGAAAAGATTTATTTATAATTCTTGGTGAACTCTGTGTTCTCTGCGCCTTTGTGACTCTGTGGTGAATATCATTTACTATAGATTTTCTTTGGTTCAAAAATCTTTTTTTTAAATACTTTAAAGTCCCCCGAAGATGATTCAAGTTTTCGATAAAAGCAACTGCGGTATCCCTGATGGCAAGCCCCCTTCAATTGCTCTACCCGGCAAAGAAGGGTATCATTATCGCAATCAAGGAGAACTTCTTTTAATAACTGAAAGTGACCGGAGGTTTCCCCTTTTAACCAGAGTTTTTTTCTGGAGCGGCTAAAAAAATGAACTTTTTTTGTCTCCAGGGTCTTGAGGAAAGATTCCTCGTTCATATAACCAAGCATCAGGACTTCGTTGCTCTTTGCATCCTGAACAATCGTGGGGATAAGACCATCCTGGTTAAATTTTAACTTTTTAACGATATCTTGCCGACTCATCTTTGAACAGTTATAATAGAATAAATATGGTTTTCTGTCAAAAAATTACCCCATTTCAAAAAAAGGTTTATAAGATCGGGTAATTAGAAAGGATAGATCTAAGCATAGGAATTTCAAAATTCCGATGCTCAAAAGGTCTTTATCTTTTAAAAAAGAAAGATAAATTAGCCACGAATACACACGAATAAGAACTATAGATATTTTGTAAAAGCTCAGTTAACCCCGTGTCATCTGATAGATGTAGTGCGAGGCCTTTAGCCTCGCCAACAAGCGAACCTGAAAGGTTCGCACTACTGTAGTTGCAGAGCTTGCTCTGCGGCAAAGCAAGCTTTGCCACTACAGACAATGACGTGGTTTGGTGAATATTTACAATAATTGTTTTCTTGGTGTTCATTCGTGTTAATTCGTGGATGAAAGTTAAAAAAAATTCATTATGCCCCTGATTATCTTGTAAGTTTTTCTTGATTTTATTTTTTAGTAGGGCCACCCAAAGACTTAATCAGTTCTTTCCCGAACTCCTCTGCTGCGTCCGGACCGTTGGCCGTAACAATCTTTCCATCAACTACTACCGGAAGGCCCAGATAATTGGCGCCTTCCTGTTTCAGAGTCTCAGTTTCGCTCGGAAAGACTGTGGCTTTCTTGCCTTTAAGTATTCCTGCCCGGGCTAAGATTCCGGGTGCGATACAAATAGCGCCTACTACCTTACCCTTTCGATAGGCTTCCCGCGCCAGATTCAAAGCAGTCTTGTCGGTAAAGTAATCCGCAGCACCCGGACCTCCGACAAAGACCACACCGGCATAATCATCAGCCTTTACCTCAGAAATCGCCACATCAACTTTTGCTGTTCCACCCAATTTCCCCAAGGCAGTACCGGTCTTTACGGAACCGGTTACTACCTGATAACCGGCAGATTCCAATGATGCCTTCGGCTTGAAATACTCTTCATCCCGGAACCCGTTCTGCGCCACAATCATCAAAACCATTATCATCACCCCCTCGTAGGTTATAATGTTTAAAAGTAGTTTATTATTCACAGTATTAGGGGGTTCTCCAAGGGGGGAGTTAACAACTGTGAATAATGTTGATAAGTTTTTCTCTTTGACTTTAACTAAAATCATTAA
>Ga0210051_1001963_pt1 | contig 20805 bp, 22 predicted proteins | sample CryGey092014_all_FD_185464 | JGI IMG/M metagenome (GOLD analysis project Ga0210051, IMG submission 185464) | Groundwater microbial communities from aquifer - Crystal Geyser CG23_combo_of_CG06-09_8/20/14_all (SPAdes) (version 2) | ecosystem: Environmental > Aquatic > Deep subsurface > Groundwater... | reverse complement strand
GGTTTCCCTTCTATAGGGGTAAAGTCCTGCTCTACATTTTTTGCTTGTATTCCTGCAGTAAGCACCGCAAATTCTAGTATATTGAGTGCAATTCTTGCATCACCGCCCGAGATTTCTGCTATATAATTTCTGACATCATTTGGAATATCCGGATTATATTCTCTTAATCCTTTTTCATTAGTAATAGCCCTGTCAATAATAGTTCTTATCTCATTTATTGAGAGTAAGTAGAACACATATATGCTGGTACGGGAGAGTAGGGGAGAGATGACTTCAAACGATGGATTTTCAGTGGTCGCGCCTATAAGAATTATCGTTCCGTCTTCAACATATGGAAGAAATGCATCCTGCTGTGCCTTGTTAAACCTGTGTATTTCATCTATGAATAGGATTGTTTGTTCTTTAGATACCTTTGCCTCTGCTATTGCTCTTCTTATATCATTTACACCTGAGAGCACTGCACTGAATGCTATGAACTTATAACCCCCTATTTTCGCTATGAGTTTCGCAAGGGTAGTCTTACCTGTTCCCGGGGGACCCCAGAAGATACTCGAAGAGATTTCTCCTATCTGAAGAGCCTGCCATATAGGTCCATCTTCTCCAAGAAGATGAACCTGTCCGACGAATTCGCTGAGGTTGTTTGGTCTCATCCTCTCCGCAAGGGGTGCTTTTTTTCCTTTTGTAAATAAATCCTGCATAAGAACCCCGATTCCTTTAAAACTACAGATAAATTTTTCTTTTTTAACAGGGACCTTAAAGAGACTTACATGAGAATTTAAAGAACAAAAATATCTCTTTCTCTCTTAAAAGTCTCTTATCTACCTGTCGGTAGACAGGCCTGCCTACCCTGCCTACCGGCAGGCAGGCGTCAGACAGGCAAGTCACTGCTACGCTTGCTCATATTAACAGTCTCTGACAATTATCCATTCATTGATGCGAGGAATTCGGTATTATTTTTTGTTCTTTTCATGCGTTTCAGCAGGAGTTCTAATGCCTCTATTTGATTCATCTCAAGAAGGATCTTCTTCATGATATAGACCCTTTGTAATTCCTTTTCATCCATAAGAAGTTCCGCCTTTCTAGTTCCTGATTTGTTCAGGTGCATTGCGGGGAATATGCCCCTGTCTGACAACTCTCTATCAAGAACAAGTTCCATATTTCCTGTTCCCTTGAACTCCTCAAATATTACATCGTCCATCCTTGAACCTGTTTCAATCAATGCAGTGGCGATTATTGTAAGCGAACCTCCTTCTTCTATGTTTCTTGCGGCACCAAAGAACCTTTTGGGTTTCTGAAGAGCGGTTGCATCAACGCCTCCTGTGAGTGTCCTTCCACTGTGAGGCAACACGGCATTAGATGCCCTTGCAAGCCTTGTTATTGAATCCAGGAGTATGATGATATCCTTCTTCTGTTCAACCAGTCTTTTTGACTTCTCTAAAACCATACTTGCGACCTGTATGTGTCTTTCCGGCGGCTCATCAAAGGTAGAAGATATAACCTCTGCATCTACATTGCGTTTCATGTCAGTAACCTCTTCCGGTCTCTCATCGATAAGAAGTATCATAAGAATAACCTCTGGATGATTCTCTGTTATTGCATTTGCTATTTTTTGAAGGAGTATTGTCTTTCCTGCTCTTGGCGGGGACACAATAAGCCCTCTCTGACCCTTTCCAATAGGAGTAAACAAATTTACTATACGCATGGAGATATCGCTGTTTTTTCTTTCAAGGTCTATTCTTGATGTGGGATAAAAGGGAGTAAGTTCATCAAATAGGATACGTTTCTTGTTTTCGTCGGGGTCTATAAAGTTTACCGCTTCTACCTTTAGAAGAGCAAAGAAGCGTTCGTTCTCTTTCGGAGGTCTTATCTGTCCCATAACTGTATCACCCGTCTTTAAAGCGAATTTCTTTATCTGTGACGGAGAAACATATATATCATCCGGACCAGGAAGATATGAGTAGTCCGGGGAACGCAGGAATCCATATCCGTCTGAAAGCACTTCCAGAACACCACTGCCGAGTATAAATCCATTTTTCTTTGCGCCCGACTCGAGTATCTTAAATATCAGTTCCTGTTTACGCATATCTGCAATTCCAGATATTTTAAGTTTTTGTGCAATATCTCGGAGTTCGGATATAGTCTTCTTTTGAAGTTCTCCTATATTCATAAACCTCCCATTTTGATTTATATAATGTAGTAGAGTAATCTCAATTACGCCTTAAGCATTACAATTGAACAGGTCTTTTAGGTAAATAAAGGGTGTAAAGTAAATTAGATGCTTAAAGTTATTGGTGGGAAGAGAATCTTCCAAGATTAATCTTAACCATTAATTATTGTTGTAGGTTTTAATAAATGAGCGAGAATAATTGATAAGTTGCAGGAGATAGTGGATTTTTGTAAGATTTTTACTACGGGGTGGTGGAGATAACAATCCATTACCCCATATCCTTATGCTAAATTGAGCTCAGATGTTCCAGTCTTTCCCATTTTCCTCTTATCTCTTCTCTCAATTCGTCTATAATATGGCTGTTTTCGGGCTTAAAAAGATGTGCAAACCTTCCCTGCACTTTTAGAAACTCCTCTATATCCACTTCTTTTTTTGGTTTGTATGTAATTTTATGCTTTCCATTTTCCACCTCGTATAATGGCCAGAACTTTGTCTGCACAGCAAGTTTCGCTATATCTATGCTTTGCTCCGGACTATACCCCCATCCAAGCGGACAAGGAGATATTACATTTATAAAGGATGGTCCCCCACAGGCTAATGCCTTTTCTACTTTCTTCATATAATCACTCCAGTATCCAGGTGATGCCTGTGCTGCATATGGTATATCGTGCGCTGCGACTATTTCTGTCAGGTCCTTTCTATTTTCCTTTTTCCCCGGAATAGCACTCCCGGCCGGAGATGTGGTTGTGTGGGAACCATAAGGGGTTGCAGAAGAACGCTGTATTCCTGTATTCATATAAGCCTCATTGTCATAACAGATGTACAAGAATCTATGTCCCCTCTCAAGAGCACCTGAGAGTGCCTGCAGACCAATATCATATGTGCCGCCGTCTCCTCCAAATGCTATGAAATTTAAATCTTTTTTTATCTTTCCCTGTTTCCTGAATGACTTATAACAAGATTCAATTCCAGATATTGCAGCGGCAGCGTTTTCGAAGGCTACATGTAATAAAGGGATATTCCAGGCAGTATACGGATTGATCGTAGTTACGACCTCCATACATCCGGTGTTTATGGTAGCTACAGTATTTGGACCGGCAACCATAAGTGCCTGGCGGATTATGATTGCCCCCGCACATCCCGCACACGCCCTATGTCCACGGGTGAGCAAATTTCCATTCTTCACCAACTCTTTCAATTTAGGCATAATACCCCCAATATTAAATAAAATATCAAAAATTAAAAATCAAAAATAAGTGAGGCATCAAAGGCTTTAGCCTTGCATCAAAGGAAATCATTTATTATTGGCTATTCTCGTAGCCCTACAAAGTCAATCTTCTTCTCTATTCCTTTTTCCTTATATACCTCACCCCTCTTGAAAACCCTTATAATATCCTCTACATCTATCTCTCTTCCTCCAAGACCGTATATATAGTTGCACATGGGTAGATGATTTTTTATGTCATAGAGTGCAGACTTCATCTCTACAAATATTGGTCCTCCCATAGTAGACATAGAGTCAGATCGGTCAAGCACGGATATAATCTTTTTATCTTTAAGCGCATTTGCTATCTCTTTATGGGGGAAAGGTCTCATAACCCTTATTCTCAGGAGTCCAGCCTTCATTCCTTTCTCTCTTGCTTCTTCTACTGCCGCCTTTGCGGTTCCAGCAGCACTTCCAGCAGCAATTACCACGTTGTCCGCATCTCTCATTTTATATTCCTCAAACAATCCGTAATATCTTCCAAATTTCTCTCCAAACTCTCTTCCAACCTTTTTTATTACAGGAGCTGCATTCATCATGGTCTCTATTTGCTGACGCTTATGCTCAAAGTAATAATCCTGAAGGTCAAGTGGTCCAACTGTATATGGTTTATCTGTAAGCAAAAGTGAGTGGTGTGGTTTATATTTCCCAATGAAGTCCTTTACCTCTTTATCCCTCAGCATATCTATCCTCTGCATACAGTGGGATATTATGAAACCATCTGTGGAAACCATCATAGGCAGATAAACATGTTCTGCTATCTTCATCGCCTGTATAATTGAATCATAAGCTTCCTGTGATTCTTCTGCAAATATATGCATCCAGCCAGATTCTCTGGAGCCCATCGTGTCAGAATGGTCACAGTGTATGTTTATTGGTGCTGAAAGGGAGCGATTTACCTCACATATCACGATTGGAAGCCTAAGTGCGGCTGCTATATAAAGGACTTCATGCATCAGGGCGAGTCCTTGAGATGATGTAGAGGTTATAACCCTTCCTCCAGCAGCAGAGGCACCAATACACGCAGACATTGCAGAGTGTTCACTTTCTACTGCAACAAATTCAGTATCCACAAGACCATCAGCCACAAAGCTTGCAAACAACTGAACAACCTCTGTAGCAGGCGTAATAGGGTAGGCAGCCACAACATCAGGATTTATCTGCCTCATTGCCTCTGCCATTGCCTCATTTCCTGTTAAAGCCTTCATAGGCATAGTTCCTCCCTGTTAACTGATATTATTCTAAGGACTTATGAAACGGTGAAGAGTGATGAGCGAACATCCCTCATCCCTTTTCTGGCATCTATCTCTCGGGTTTTGTCTCGATTGCCTTCGCTGTACAGACCTTTTCACATATCCCGCATCCTTTACAGTAGTCGTAGTCTATACCGACTACCTTATCATCCTTCATAAGGATTGCATCATCAGGACAGTATATAAAACAAAGAAGGCAATTGTTGCACTTGTCTTTTAAAAACTCTGGTCTCTCGCTCCTCCAGTCTCCGGTCTTGAAATCTCTTGAGGTTCCACCTTTTTCAATAGTACAGCCTATTGGCAGATCCTTCCATCCCTCTTTCATGCTACCTCCTCGTATGCTCTTTTTATAGACCGGATGTTTCCTTCTACAATTTGTGGTCTATTCCTAAACTTTATCTTTAACTTTTCTGTAACATCCCTCATAAATCTATCAAAATCAAGGACATTCGTAACCCCGATAACCGCTCCGAGCATAGGTGTATTTGGTATTTCCTTTCCTATAGTCTCCTTTGATATGCCAGAGGCATCAACTGTGTATACTTTTATATCTTTAAGTCCATAAGTTGCCTTTATTTCACCTGGAGTAGATTTTGTATTGACAAGAAGAATTCCATCCTTACCGAGACCCTCTGTTATAGGCTGAGTCTTCATAAGTGTCTCATCCAGAACTACTACGACCTCTGGTTTCTTAATCCCGGAGTGTATATGTATGGGTTCGTCAGACAGGCGATTAAACGCCTGCACAGGTGCTCCCATACGCTCGGGACCGTATTCAGGAAATGCCTGGATATACTTACCCGTTGCCATAGCGGCATCACCGAAGAGAAGTGCTGCAGTTTTTGCACCCTGTCCTCCTCTTCCATGCCACCTTATTTCAAACGGTTTCTTCATACCGCCTCCTACTATGTAATTTAGACAGAAATGGCATTGAGTTTTTCAGGTTAGACCAATATCCACACCACCTGTTACCTCTTTTACCTTTTCCTGGGCAATCTCTTGTGCCTTTTTCTTTGCCTCATTTACTGCAGAAAGAATGAGGTCCTCAAGAAGTGACTTATCTTTCATATTTATAAGTTCAGGGGCTATCTCCACCTTGACTATTTCCTGATTACCATTTACAATAACCTTTACCAGCCCACCACCAGACGATATTTGCGCGGTTTCCTTTTTCAAGTCATCCTGTATCCGGGCAATAGCTCCCTGTATCTCCTGAAAACTTTTCAGGAGTCCCAAAAGATTTTTCATAGTTATCCTCCTCTGGAGACAACTTCAGCAGAAAAAAACCTCAATGTCTTCTTCAGTATGGCACTTTCTTTTTCTATATCCTTTGCTTTGCCTTTTTTGAATACAATCTTCAAATCTTTACCTGTAATCTCGCTCAGATGCTTTTCTACCAGCTTTTTCTTTTCCTTTATAGCATCACGGTGAAAGTCATTTGGAAACTCAACAACAATTCTATTTTTGTCAAGTTCAACCGGGTTACCAAGTGCTATAATAGAGGCAATGGTTTTGCTTTCTTTCTCCATGGTCCCTGCAACCTGTTCCCATATCTCTTGCATTTTAGTCTTCGGTGTTGTGCCGTATGCGGTAATTTCATCTGTTCTATAGCTTTCTTTTGCCTCGGATACTGCTGGAGACTCTTCAGCAGCCCCGTAGGGCGTTGCCTCCAGACTCTCTATTATCTTCTCTATTGGCACCGTCTTGAAGGCAGATAATCTTGTCATTGTTTCCAACAGGTATATATCAGGATTTTCAGAATAGCGCATCTCTCGTCTTGTTTCTAAAAGAAATCTCATTATTCTCAAAATAACATTGGGCGATTGCTGGGAGTCTGCGGTTATATATTTCTTCCTTTCTTCCGGCAGGAGAGATATATTTACGTTGGTATTGACTAAAAGCACAAGGCGAAGATGCTCAAGAAACCCTGTGAGTATTTCTTCTGCACTTATTCCGGATTCGATCATCTGCTGTATAAGGGAAAGAAGTTCCTTTGTATTTCCTTTAGCTATGTAGGATTGTATGTTAAAAAATACATCCTCACTGGGCAATCCAAGCACATTTCTTATATCTTCTTCTCTGATAAGAGAATCTGAATACGCTACCAATTGGTCTAACATACCTTCGGCATCTCGTAAAGCCCCGTCTGCCTTTCTAGCAATGAGTTTGATAGCATTTTCTTCTATTTTTATCTTCTCTTTTTCTATTATAACCTTTAACATACTGAGGGTATCTTCAAACCCAATTCTTCTGAAGTTGAACCTTTGACATCTTGATAATATTGTTTGAGGTAATTTCTGTGGTTGCGTCGTAGCAAATATAAATATAATATGAGATGGAGGTTCCTCAAGAATCTTAAGAAGGGCATTGAAAGCCGGATCGGTTAACATATGGACTTCATCTATAATATATACCTTGTATCTTGAAGAACTTGGGACATATCTTGCGTTTTCTCTCAGGTTTCGTATCTCGTCTATTCCTCTGTTGCTTGCTCCATCTATCTCTATCACATCAACAGAACTTCCTTGTGTGATTTCTTTGCAGTGTACGCATTCGTTGCAGGGAGTGGGTGTTGGGCCGTTATCGCAGTTCAACGCCTTTGCAAGTATACGAGCGGTTGTTGTTTTTCCAACTCCTCTCGGTCCTGCGAAGAGATAGGCATGTGCTATTCTGCCCTGTGAGATTGCGTTCTTAAGGGTGGTAGTGCAGTGTTTCTGCCCTATAACCTCGTCAAAATTTCTTGGTCTGTATTTGCGGGCGAATACTGTATACATTGAAGAAAATAGGTCCTTTTGGGGAGGTCAAAGAGAGAAAAAATCTTGTTTAATTTTAAAAAGTTAAAATAAGCGACGGTAATGCAAGAGATTTTTGGGTTCAGTGACCACATTATAACATAAAAATATTAATTTGTCAAGGAAAAAATAAAAAATGTTCTTGGTTAGCTGATTTTTTTGCTTGACATTTTCTCTTTTTTGCTGTAAAATAAAATGTGCTATAATTTTTATTTATATGGAGGTAATATGGAATTTATAAACTTAGATAAGTTAAATGTGGATGTTAAAAAGAAGTTAAAGCCATACTGTAATAGTGTACTAACAAAGCTTACTGACAATGTAAAGTCCATAGTGGTATATGGAAGCGCATCTTCAGGGGAATAATAAGATTACGAGGAGAGACTCCTCATTTCAAGCATCTCTTGACACACTATCAGCTTTGGCGAGTTATGTAGATTGAATGTAAAAGCGTATACTTATGAAATTTGGTTTCCATATATCAATATCCGGTGGCTTTGGGAGAGTTGTCGAAAGAGCAAAAATAAGAGGGTGTGACACTATACAGTTATTCTCACGCAATCCCAGAGGATGGCGATATTCTCCATTAAAAGAAGAAGAAATAGAGAAATTCAAGCAAAACAGAAAGACTTGCGGCATAGATCCTGTATTCACACACCTTTCTTATCTGCCCAACCTTGCTTCTCCGAAATCTGACCTCTTGAGGATTTCTATATTTACATTGGAAGAAGAACTACATAGAGCGAAGATTCTTGGTGCAGATTTTGTTGTGGCACATATGGGTGCAAAGCTTGATTCACCACTTGAAAAGGCCATATCAAGGATAAGTGATTCAATAAATACCGCATTTAGGAATGTAAAAAATAATGTAATTCTGTTACTTGAAAATACGGCAGGTGAAGGCTCTGAGGTGGGCGATAGATTTTCCGTGATTAGAGGTGTTATTGATAGGATCGACGATAAGGGGAGAGTTGGTATGTGTCTGGATACCGCACACGCATTCGAAGCAGGATATGATTTGTCAACGGAAAAGGGGGTTAGTGATACTTTGAAAGAATTTGATGATACAATAGGATTGGATATACTTTATCTTCTCCACTTGAATGATTCAAAGACCCCACTTGGGTCACATCGTGATCTTCACTGGCATATAGGAGAAGGATACATTGGACTTGAGGGTTTTAGAAATATTGTAAATTGTCCTCTTCTATCACATCTGCCGTGTATAATGGAAACGCCAAGAAAGAACGAAGAAGACGACATAAAAAATATGAAAACGGTAAGGGGGCTGATAACCAAATAAGTTCAAAATCAACGATTTTATGGAACAATGATCCAGAGATAAGAACCATAACTTAGATACTACCAAAGAGACAAAATCAGAATTATAACATAGTAATGTATGAGAATCACAGATTACTGGCAATTGAGGGAAGAAATAAAGAAGGGAGATATAAAGAACAGTTATCTCCTTGCTGGTGAAAATGATTTTATCAAAGAAGAGATTATAGATCTTCTTGAAACAAGTCTTGTAGAGAAAAAATCAAGGGCGTTTGATGAAACGAAATTTTATGGGGACGAACTGCCAGATGATATTTACCGGCATATATGTTCACCCCCCGTTGCCTCAAAGAGACATCTTTCTGTGATTTTTGGTATCGACCGAATCAAAAAAGGCAACGAACAGATAAAGAGGGTAGTAGAATCATTATCCCCGTTTCTGTGTATCGTCTTAACAGCCGGTAAAATAGACAAAAAGAAAGAAAACAAGTTTATCAAATGGGTTTTAGATAATGTATATACACTTGTATGTGAAAAATTTTCAGAGGATGAAGTAAAGAGATGGATTTTGGAAACCGTAAAGAGTAAAGGAGCGGATATATCTCGAGATGCCATTTGTCTCCTCTGGGACTTCAGTGGTGATGATATGCTCTCACTGCATTCGGAGATTGAGAAACTTTTGACATTCAAGCCCAAAGGAGCGATTGAGACGAAAGATATTAAAGCGATTGTTGGAGAAGACAGGATATTGTCAATATACACACTTGAACAAGCAATCTACGAAAGTGACCTTCGCAAAGGAATGAAGGCACTGGAAAACCTTTTTATGTGGGGAGAGAAGCCTACAGTCATAGTTTACAGGTTGAGGATATGGCTCTCGTCGTCTCTCTCGGGCAAGGGCTGGAAAAATAGTCTTGGTTTTGATGATGCTGCGATGGCAATATCCATGCTAATGGAAACAGAACTGTCTATAAAACGCGGAGAAATGGATGGCAGATTTGCGGTAGAAGAACTGGTATACAAGTTAATAAATAGAAGGTAGACTCTTGGATCATACCAGTGGTTGTGGAGTATTTGAAGTTTAGAGGTTTTATGTTGGGCTTTGAAGGTTGGGATTTGTTTGGGATTTACTTGCCTGCCGATAGCAGGCTGCTTGGAAATTGAGATTTAGAGGAGATAAAGGGGGTATTTTTATATGGAATTCAAACAGCTTGATGATATAAGATGGATACTGGAAAAGACCGGCGATATGAGAGTGCCGGGGCTTATATATGCAGACAGGGAACTTCTTCAGCATATTGAGAGAGAGAATGTAGCATCTCAGATAGCAAATGTTGCATACCTACCTGGTATTGTGGGTTATTCTCTTGGTATGCCCGATATACATTGGGGATATGGCTTTCCTATAGGAGGAGTTGCAGGAATAAGAACAAGCGATGGAGTAATATCCCCAGGTGGAGTTGGTTATGATATCAACTGTGGTGTGAGAATGCTACGGACAGGGGTTAGAGAAGGTGAGGTTAGCCCCTATCTTGGGCAGCTTCTCGACGCCATATACAGTAATGTTCCCTGTGGAGTTGGGTCAAAGGGTAAACTCAGATTGACAAAGAGTAATCTCGAAGAGGTGCTTGTAAAAGGTGCGGGATGGATGGTAGACAATGGATTCGGTGAATCCCGTGATTTACTTGTATTAGAAGAAGAGGGAATGCTGAGTGGCGCTGATCCCTCAAAAATAAGTAATAGGGCATTTGAGAGAGGCATGCCACAACTCGGCACATTGGGTGCAGGCAACCATTTTCTTGAAATTCAGGTGGTTGATAAGGTTTATATTCCTGGTATTGCAGAGATGTTTGGACTTTTTGAGGGAGAAGTAACCTGTATGATTCACACCGGTTCAAGAGGATTCGGACATCAGGTTTGCGATGACTATCTGAGAGTATGTGAACACGCAGTAGAAAAATATCACATCTATCTTCCTGATAAAGAGCTATCCTGTGCCCCGATAGATTCAAAGGAGGGAAGAGATTATTTTGGTGCTATGGCATGTGCTGCAAACTTTGCTTGGGCAAATAGGCAGTGTATAACCCATTGGATAAGAGAGTCGTTTGGCAGTGTATTCAGTAACGCAAGGTTGGAAATAATATATGATGTTGCCCATAACATAGCAAAAATTGAGAAACACATAGTTGATGGCAAGACCATGGAGCTCTGTGTACATCGCAAGGGAGCTACAAGGGCATTTCCAAAAGGACATCCACAGGTACCGAAAATTTATAGAGATGTTGGCCAGCCAGTTCTCATCCCTGGGGATATGGGAACTAACTCATATATACTCGTAGGAACCGAGACAGCAATAAAGGAGACCTTTGGCTCAACCTGTCATGGTGCAGGCAGGAGACTGTCAAGACATAAGGCGATAAAGGCAGCAAGGGGTAGAAGCATTGATGGAGAACTCAGAAAGAAAGGTATACTGGTGCGCGCAAAATCATACAGAACACTTATGGAAGAAATGTCGGATGCATATAAGGATATTGATAAAGTAGTTTCGGTTGTGGAACGAGCCGGAATTTCAAAAAAGGTTGCCAAAATGAGACCCATAGGAGTTATAAAAGGGTAATTTATGAATAAGAAATTGACGACAAAGGAAGCGGTGATTGTGCTTGTAATATTTGGATTACTTGCTATATTTGGAGTTATAAGATTCAGAATAACACAGGACAGATATAAAACATACATAGGAAATATTATAGTAAATAAGGTTGAGAATGCCTTACTAAAACATCACGAGAAAACTGATACATATTTATTGCTTCAAGATACACTTATAACAGATTACAATGCTTTTAGGGAACTCTTTCCTCTAAAATTGCCAGTTGCAGATTTTCAACAGTTTGTTTACAAAGCGGACAAGAAGGAATATTACATAAGCGTAATTACTAATGACAGAAAGGGGACTGAGATAAAGAGAGTTAGTAAGCAGGGGTTCATTACAGATCCCTAAAGTAATATAATAGGATTGTTGATTGCAGGGTGTGTTATGAATAGGGTTGTATTTCTTGGGACAGCAGGTGCAAGAATCGCAGTATTCAAACAGATAAGGGCGTCTGGTGGAATATGGCTTGAACTGAATGATACAAGGATACTGATAGACCCGGGTCCTGGCTCTCTTGTCAAATGCTGTGCCTCGAGAGCAGGACTGGATCCCCGGAAAATAGACGCTGTATTTCTCTCACACAGGCATCTCGACCATTCTGCGGATATGAATGTAATGGTGGAGGCAATGACGGAAGGCGGACTTAAAAAGAGAGGCGCTGTTTTTCTGCCGGCAGATGCATTGAGCGATGATCCTGTTCTGTGGAGTTATGCAAGAAGTTATGTAGAAGAGATAATCATTCTGAAAGAGAACGAAACATATAGTCTAAAGAAGTTGAAGATTTATATATCAAAAAGGCTTATTCACAGTGTTGAGACATACGGAGCAAAATTTGAAGGAGATAAGACCATAGTATATATACCGGATACAAAATTTTTTCCCACGCTTTATGAAGATTTTAAGGGGAATATACTTATAATAAATGTGGTAAGAAAAGAAAAAAGTGAATATGACCATCTGTCGCTTGGAGAAGCAAGAGAGATAATTAAAGCAATTAAACCGGAAACAGCAATACTCACGCATTTCGGGATGACGATGATAACGGCGAAACCCTGGGTACTGGCAGAAAAATTACAGGAAGAGATAGGAATAAAGGTGATCGCAGCAAGAGATGGAATGCAGTTTGCCCTATGACTTTTATTTTTGACTTTGACGGTACATTAACCAACCTGTTTCCTCATGCAGATGCGATGAGAGAGATGATGGTGAAGATACTTGTGTCTAAAGGGATTCCCGAATATTTTGATAGTTAATCTTACTTTCTATGTTAAAACTTGGGATAACAGGAATACCCGGTGGTGGTAAAAGCACGATCTTTACCGCCCTTACCCGTAAAGAAACTATATATACATCGGAGCCCGATATTGCAGTAGTAAGCATATCCGACGAAAGACTGGACTATCTTGCCCGTTTATTCAAAAAGGAGAAAGTAGTGTATGAGGCAATAGAGTTTGTAGATGTTAAAAACAATAAAAACCTGTTGAAGAATATGGATATTTTGATTGTGGTTGTGCCTTTTTTTGGCGGCTTTGATACTCCTAAAAATTATCTGGAAGAGGTAGAAAATGAGTTTATAGTTGAAGATGCTCTCCTGTGCGAGGAAAGATGTAAGAGAATTGAAAAGAGCAAAAAGGAAGAGATAGAAGGAGAATTAGACCTACTGAGGAAGCTAGGAACGACCCTAGAGGAGGAAAAACCGCTTCGTGTCTATGAATTGAATCCCTGGGAAAATAAAATCATAAAGGGATTTACATTTTTGTCTATAAAACCCTGCATCTGTATTTTAAATCTTGAGGAAGGGATAGAAGAAAAAGCCGTGAGTTTCCCATTTGTGCATTCAATTCCTGTGATAGCGGTGTATGGTGAACTCGAAAAGGAGGTTATTCTTGCAGGAGACGAAGAGGAGATGAGAGCAGAATTTGGACTGGGCCTCCCCCTTATATTGAGACTCAAAAACACTGTGTTTGAAGCCAAGAACATTGTAACATTCTATACGGTAGTTGGTAAGGAAGCAAGGGCATGGAATATAGAGAAAGGGACAACTGCAATAGAATCAGCAGGGAAAATACATTCAGATATAGCACACGGTTTTATAAAGGCAGAAGTGGTTCCATTCAATGTTTTAAAAGAGACCGGTTCTTTCAATGAGGCAAAACACCAGGGCAAGGTGAGACTTGAAGGAAAGGAATATGAGATTAGCGATGGTGATGTAATAGAATTCAGGTTTAGTGTGTAGATTTGTTTTTTGTATCTTTTAATAAGGAGGTATTATGGAGTTTTTGCTACTTGGAGGGATGATACTTGTAATGGGACTTACGAGTAAGGTAAAGATGCTGAAAGATGCAAACAAGGCACTCATAGGGCTGAAAATACCTATTGGTATAGTTATATTCGTTGTCGGTCTTGTTCTCCTTACAACGGGAGGAACATATATTAAAACCGCTTATCGGGGTACTCTTGTCTTTCCAGGTATCATGGGTTTAATAGCAGGTGCATTTCTAATCTTTGATTTGTTTAAGCTTATACCTCAGGCGCAGGAATCTATAGACAAGGTGACGAATACCATAAATGCCCTGCAAGTTCCTGTTGGCATCATTACTATAATAGCCGCATTGATAGGCATGTTTTAACGGATGAAGGTATTCATAAAGACACTTGGATGTCCAAAGAATCTTATTGATTCTGAGGTTATTACGGGTTACATTTTGAAAGGGAAGAATTCCATCACAAAAGACTCTTCCGAGGCTGATGTGATAATTCTGAATACCTGTGCATTTATACAGGATGCGGTAAGAGAATCAGTGGAAGAGATATTGTATCTATCAAATCTGCGGGGGAGACTCATAGTTACAGGATGTCTCCCCCAGAGATTTAAAAAGGCGTCTCGAGGATGCGATTTTATAGTTGGTCTCGGCAGATATGACTTCTGGGAAAGACTTGGGAGGGGAAATCTTCCAGAATCCTGCCTTTTAGTCTCATCTAACAATTATATCTTTAATGACACAAACAGGGTGTTACTGACTCCAGCTCACTATGCATATTTGAGGATTGCTGAAGGATGCTCGAATAGATGCAGTTATTGTATTATTCCATACATCAGAGGACCGTATCGTAGTAAAAAGATAAAGGATATAGTGACAGAGGCAGAATATTTGAGAGATGCTGGTGTAAAGGAGTTCATTCTTATAGCACAGGACACTACTAATTATGGAATTGATATATATGGTGAATATAAACTACCAGAAATTTTGCAAAGGCTTTCGACAGTTGACGGAGTTGACTGGATAAGATTGTTATATGCTCATCCAGCCCATTTGACAGATGATATGATAGATATAATTAGAGAAAGCAAAAAGATTGTAAAATATATAGATCTGCCTATTCAGCATATATCTAATTCCATCTTGAAATCAATGCGAAGAAAGGTTACAAGAGAGAGGATTGAAGAGATTGTCAAAAATTTAAGGACTATTCCAGGGATGCACATAAGGTCCGAGGTGATGGTAGGATATCCAGGAGAAGGAGAGAAAGAGTTTGCAGAACTTATAGATTTTCTTCTTTCTGTAAAATTTGACTCACTTGGACTCTTTAAATTTTCTTTGGAAAAAGAGGCACCTGTACATAGAGATGGAACTTCGTCTGACCTGCTTTCTATTGAGGAGATAGAGGAGAGATACGATATAATTATGGAGATTGCAAGACAGCTGTCATATGAACACAATTGCTCTCTTGTTGGTAGAACCCTTAGAATCATTGTGGACGGCCTCGGTGAAGGTAGAACTCAGTGGCAGTCACCTGAGATAGACGGTGTAGTATTTTTTGAAGGAGATGCAAGAATAGGTGAATTTACAAATATTAAAATTACCAATGCGGAGGATTTTGATCTTTTTGGAGTTACAACAGACTCATTTCTCCATACACGTACCAGTCCTTCATAATCAATCTTGATTTCTAATCTCTTTCTCTTTAATGGAACTCAAAATTTTGCTTGATTGCATAGGAAAATATAAAACACGAATATCACGCCTGCCTGCGGTAGGCAGGAATTAACAAATCGCACGAATTTCTTTTATTTTTGAGATGTTGTTATGTTATTTGTGTGCATTCGATTGACCTGCCCCGCACCTATGCACCTGCCTACCGTCAGGCAGGTAGGTGCGGGGTGAATGTAATTCGTGGTGTCTTTTTTCTTGACGGATAGGAATTTAGTAGGGGGGTACTCCTTGAAAAATCGCTCTTAAGTCTTTATACTTTCAGTAGTTAGGTTCTGCAAAAAATGTTGACTTTTGGAGAAAAGCATTTGCGAAGCAAATTTTTCTTGACAGAGAAAAATTTTTATGCTATAATCCTAATAGAATGAAAGACGGTAGGGTTAAAATAACCAAGGAACAATCTGGAGAGATTATAGTTACACTTGCTTATAATCCAACCTATATCAAAAAACTTAAGAAGATAAGGGGGCACAGATGGAATCCAGAGCAAAAATGCTGGGTGTTTCCTTGTTCTGACGATGTAGTAAAAAAATTACTAATCCTCTTTAAGGATGAAAACATCTGGATGGACCCATCTTTAAGACAAGGAAAAGAAAATAAGACTCCCTTTGAGGATTTATGAAAAGAAATGTTATTGAGAAAATACAGCCCAAGGACAATCAAAGCCTATATTTACTATAATGAGAAGCTATTAAAATTTACCAATAAACGGTCTGAAGATATAACAGAAAAACATATCAAGGATTATCTTTTCCACCTTGTAGAAGAGAAAAAGGTTGCTACTTCAACATTAAATTCTGCTATAAATGCTTTGAAATTCTACTACGGTACTGTATTAAAAAGAAACTTTATCTACGAAATCAGGCGTCCTCGAAAAGATAAGAAATTGCCAGAGGTCTTGAACAAAGATGAAATAACAAGAATTTTGGCTGCTGTTGACAATATTAAGCATAAGGCGATACTAATGTTGGTCTATTCTGCTGGCTTACGGGTAAGTGAGGTAGTGAAACTCAAGTCAAAAGACATTGATTCGGAGAGAAAATTGGTTTTCGTCAAAGGAGCTAAAGGAAGAAAGGATAGGTATACCATACTTTCGGATATTGCATTAGATACATTGAGGCAATATTATAAGGGGTATAGGCCTAAAAAATGGCTGTTTGAAGGAGAAAGAGAAGAGAGGTATATCACGATAAGAACTGTTCAGAGGGTATTTGAAAACGCCTGTAGTAAAGCAAATATCAAGAAAGAAGTAGGAATCCACAGTCTCAGGCACAGTTTTGCTACGCATTTGTTGGAGAGCGGGGTAGATTTGAGGTTTATCCAAGAACTCTTGGGACACCTGTCTGCCGACAGGCAGGTAAAAGCAGTAAAACAACGGAAATCTATACCCATGTTAGTAATAAATCTTGGAGTAGTATAGTAAGTCCATTAGACAATCTAAACGAAAGAGGTAATAATATGGAAGATAAGCATCATCCATAGTGTGGTATATACGACACTATGTCACATATACCACCAAATTGGAAGTATATACGAACTATGTCGTATATAAACGAGTTATATTCAATTTGCCCCCTCGCTAAAAGATATATTGGGAAGTGCCCGCCTTAAAAACAAATATTTAAATAATTAACAATAATACTAAACTTATGATGAAAAACAAAAAAATAATATATGGAATTGGACTATTGGTTTTAATCTTAGCATTAGGATTCATACTTTGGTTTGTGATGTTTGCGACAACAGATCAGATATCTCCAGATACTGAAGTTAAAGCTTTTTTCTTTCCAACACAAAAGGAGCCTGCCTCCGTATATATGGCCGCGTTATTATCAGATAAACCAGAAGAATTAGTGGTAGACGACAACGGTTGTCTTCGTGCCGGCGGTTATTTGTTTATATGGCCCTATGGTTTTTCACTAACTGACATAGATGGTGCAATTACAGTTGTTGATAACGCTGGCAAGCCAGTAGTAAGTGTGGGAGATAAAATTGAGGTTAGTGGTGGCGAAGCGTCTAATAAATATATAGCAAAATATTTTCCAGAAGTACTAAATAATCGTCGTTGTCCTGGTCTTTATTGGATTGTTGGATATGAGATAACCCGTATTCCAGCTTTTTCGGTAGAACCTACCAAAGAAATGGTTGAAAAGATTATCTTTTATGAAAATGGCAAACAACAGATTATTGATCTAAAATCTGAAGATGGAAAAGGAATAGCAAGTTTGCTTACTCGCAAACTTCATGAACTGAATTTACAAGCAACGTGTGTTTTCGGTGAAGAAGATATTGAGGAAATAAAACATAAAGATAGAGTTGCAGAATTAATTTTCAAGAGACCATTAGATATTACAATCTCTCAATGGATTGAACCAGAGGAAAGGTACCATATTCCAGTTGATGAAAAAGGATATAGAATTTTGGAGAATGTCATAAGTGCTTTGTTTATTTTGGAAGACAATTTAGATGAAGGTTTAGAAAGTCATATTTTAGTAGGTCATGAAGTTGAAGGAAGAATAGGTTATAGTTGCTGGGCAATAAATATTAATCCAGAAGGAAAACCAGAATTAGATAAAACTTGGATTGAAGGAATAAATAGATTGATGGAGTAAGGCGGGCACTTCTTATTTTATAAAAAATGCTCGGGGGCAAACTCAAAAATTTTCCTCCGCTTCGCTATGGAACGTTGCACTAAATTTTTGTCCTTCGGAGAATATAACAAGGATTATGAGGTTACGAAGTCTTGCAGACTTCTCCACCCAAATTCGCCTACGGCGAACTTCTCATAATCCTGACGTTATATGAAATGGCGGCTCAAATACTTTGAAAATGAAAGAATGAGATAAACCATGAGAAATCTATCGACATCAATCAAAATATATATCGGACTCATCATAACCCTTGCTATCTTGGCAGCGATTAATGTCTTTTTACCTCAAGGTTCTTTTTTACCAACTCAAGAACTTCCAGCATCTAAGTCAGTGCTTGCCCTTACAAACGCAGGCATTGTGCTTATTGTCTATGGGGGCTTGGGGTTTCTTGGACTCAATCTTTCACAAAAACTTGGCTTCGCCAATCTTTGGGATTCAAAAATTTCCAATAGACAAAGATTTTTGATTCCTGCACTCATCGGTATAGGCATCGGTATATTTTTCATTCTCGCCGATGCCATTTTAAGCAAATTCCATACACTCGGACCACTTCCTCATCCACCGTTTCCTACTTCTTTCGTTGCTTCGGCTGCTGCTGGCATCGGAGAAGAATTAATATTTCGCCTATTTTTCATCTCGTTTTGGGTGTGGCTTATTTCTTACATGATCCTAAAGAAGAGATGGCGAAATCAAATTTTCTGGATTATAGCCATCTTCTCAGCCCTTGCATTTGCTTTGGGTCATATTCCTTCAGTGATGATTCTTTTTGGCTTGAATACGGTCAATGAAATTCCACTTGCTCTTATGAGTGAGATTATTCTTCTCAACGGAGTAGTTTCACTTTTTGCTGCATATTACTTTAGGAAATTTGGATTTCTAGCTGCTGTTGGCATACACTTTTGAACAGATGTGATATGGCATGTTGTTTGGGGAGTGATTTAATCATGCCGCCACTTCACATAACAGCGTGTTTGCGGTTCGCCTCGCTCACTCAAATGCCTATGGTACTTCGCAAACACGCAAAACGTTATATGAAATTCGGCTTGGCGGATGGATAACAAATTTAATAAAAGCAAAAACATATAGGAGAACATGATGAAAACACTATACGGGATAAAGCAAGAAACTTTATTCGGTGAAAAGACCGTGGAACAAAAGTATATGGATTTAATCCGTAGAGATTATAGCTTCTCTAAAGGGATTGAAGTTTTGGATAAAATTGATTGGGATTTTAAGGATTTTACTACTCAATACCTTACACATACATTTCATTCTTACCCAGCAAGATTTATACCTCAGATACCCTTAACTTTTATCAAATTATTCACAAAAGAAAGAGAAACTGTTTTTGATCCAATGTGTGGTTGTGGAACAGCGTTAGTAGAGGCTTTCCTAAATAATCGAAATTCTATTGGCAACGACTTTAACCCACTTGCAGCATTAATAACTAAAGTAAAAACTACCTTGATTGATGAAAATGAGTTTAGATATTTTAACAAAAAATTAGCAGTTATGAAGCGATATTTAGATTTAGATTATAGAAGAGTTGATGAAAGACTTAACAATTTACCTAACAGAAAAGTGAGTAAAATATTCGATAGAGTTGTAATCTCAAAATTAGAAAGCATTCGTGAAACTTTATTAGGGGTAAAAGAAGAAGGTTATAATGATTTATTTGACATCGGCAGAGTAGCTTTATCTTCTACAATCTGGTCATTGGTAGAAAATGGTAATGGGATCGATGTTGATGATATATTTTTGAAAAAAGTAAAATCTATGCAAAACGAACTAAGAAAGACCGCTAGAGTTGTTAAAAGCGTTCCCGAAGCAAAAATAATTTGTGGTGATGCAAGAAAATTAGAAGTCGAAACAGATTCAACAGACTTAATAGTAACTTCTCCCCCCTACGTAAATGCGTTGGATTATTATAGGGCACACATGTACAACATGCTTTGGCTTGGGATGGATTTTGACTTATTTAGAAAACATGAGATAGGGGGACACTCTCATTTTATCATTAATAGGTTTAGATTACTTTCAGAATATTTAGGAGACATGCTCCGCTCAATGATAGAGATGAATCGAGTTTTAAAAAAAGGTAAATTATGTGTGATAGTGGTAGGCAACTCCAGTTTGGAGTATGAATTGATTGAAAGCCATAAATTTTTTGCAGAAATGGGTAAAAAGATAGGATTTAAACCGATAAAAACAATTTTTAGAAATATTGATAAAACAAGGAAATACACGAGTGCAGATATAGGAAAGATTGATGACGAGTATATTCTTGTAATGCAGAAAGTAGATAATACTGATGTCTCTGCAAATGAGAATAATTTTATTTCTGGGGTTGTAAGAGAACAGATGGTAGGATTTAGAGAGCAAATAAAAAAATTTCAAGGAACTTCTATTAGAGGTAGAAGACCCACAAAAGAAAGGTTGTTGAAAAACATCGATAAGATAAGCGAAGCAATAGAAACAATATCTGAAGATATCAAAATCAAGAGGTGAAAATATGAAGGAACTCATTAGCAAAATAATACACTCGATTCTTACAGGTCAAGATTATAGAACCTATGTTCTTGCAACAATAAACAAAAGATTCATTGATAAAGTACAAGAACTAACTTCTGAAATCTTTGAATACAAACGAAGTGGTGATAATTGGCTTGAGAAACTTTTAGATGACACATATGAAAAGAAAGGGAAAGAAAACAAATTCAAACTATTGTGGTTTGGTGGATTGAATGATAAA
>Ga0210051_1001960_pt1 | contig 20814 bp, 20 predicted proteins | sample CryGey092014_all_FD_185464 | JGI IMG/M metagenome (GOLD analysis project Ga0210051, IMG submission 185464) | Groundwater microbial communities from aquifer - Crystal Geyser CG23_combo_of_CG06-09_8/20/14_all (SPAdes) (version 2) | ecosystem: Environmental > Aquatic > Deep subsurface > Groundwater... | reverse complement strand
CTGTGCTGGTAACGAGTGCAAATGTTTTCGTAGCCATATCAATCACTTCAGAAGATACTAGTGAGTACTTTGCAAGGGTAAGTTTTGCGACAATACTCCTAAGCATGTCATACATAACCTGCGTCCACTTACCCAAATCGAAACTTTCCACCTCATCTACCACGTGCGGGGTCAGGGTTGCTCTGCGACGAGCCACATCGCTCACGCGGATGGTTGACAAAAACATTTCTCGTATTTCTGAAATCGATGCTTCCACATTGCCTGAGGCACGGCATGTATATAAGACATGCTCCCTCAGGATGCCAAAATCCCTTTTAGGCCAGTGTGGTCGTGCACAACTGGAAGGAATACGCAGTAAGACACATCTTTTGACTTTATGAGTAATGGGAAAATACTCGAAGTGTATCGGTTCCTCAATAACACCTGCAACAATTCCTGCTAACATAGCACTATCATGGTGAGTAGATATGCCGACCACTTCACGGGGCTTCTCCCGAACCCCTAAAAGAATGTAACCATCCTCACCCGGAGCATTCGCCATACAAAGTATGTCTTTTACAAAGTGAGACTTTAATACGTCATTGTCTAGTCGATATTTACGTTCTTTGAATTCGCCCTTTCGCAACTCTATGGTTTTCAGAAGTTGCGCGAATAGCAGATTTATGCTGCTGACCATATCTTTTCGTATTGTAACTCATTTGACTGCTTATCATCCATGCTGCCTCTTAGTCTATGGGATGCAGTTCAACAATTAGCCAATATGTTATGGTTTCATCCAACGCTTGCTTTTCCTGCACCTCTCACCTTCTATCCTACGCAAAGTCTTCTCATCAATGCCAAAGTGGTGAGCTATTTCGTGGCGTACCACTTCAGCTAATTTCATCTCGATCTCCGCATCAGAGCGACACTGAGCCTCTATGGGTTTCTGGAAGATGCTTATTTTATCAGGTAGAACCATCCCATATCTCCTGCTACGCTTAATTTGCGGCACACCCTGGTAAAGGCCCAACAATTGGCTGGAATAACCGACTCTCAGTTTCTTGAGCTGTCCTGAAGTTGGCCAATCTTCTACACAGACATCAACATTTTCCAGTTTACTACGAAACTCGGGAGGCAGATTATCAATGGCTCTCACTAAGAGAGTCTCAAATTTTTCCCTCTCCATATCCCTCTCATCAAACTATTTAGTCTCCACTATTTTATTCTAATTTCTCGGCGACTGCCTCTTTATCCACACAGATACCTCGAACACATTTCATCGTTTTGTTAGGTTGGAGCAGTCCGGTCTTATGAATCACCCCATGTGAATGCGGAATGTAGTTACAACATTGAAAATGGAAATTGCACCGGCCAAAGGGTCAAGTAACTTTGCATCGTTTTAAGAGACTCCGCCAGCGATGCTGGGGTTTAACCCAGCATCACCAAAATCCTCGGGCACGGTGATTAAGTGGCTATGCCTGAGCACCCTGCGTTTTGGGCTCCATATTAAGCCAGCGGCTGCGTAGTTGGCCACAAGCGGCGTCTATATCCACGCCTTTAGATGCTCTTAAGCTGTTGGAAACTCCGCTCCCCGTTAGATAATTCTGAAAAGCAACCACGCGTTTTATTGGAGCTGGTATAAAGTTCGGGTTTGTGGTGGGATTGCCGACCATGAGGTTCACGTGACAATTGAGTCCCTTAAGCAGGAGGGACAAATCACGGGCATGGCTCAAGGAGTCGTTTATTCCCTGGAAAAGGGCATACTCAAAAGTAGGACGACGCCCTGTCTTTTCCAGATATTCCCAACATTCGGGTATCAATTGCCCCAGTGGGTACTTCCTGTTGATGGGGACAAGTGTGTTCCTGAGGTCGTCCCTGGCAGCATGGAGGGAAACGGCTAACTCGACATGAACACTTTCTCGGGCAAGGCGTTTTATTTGAAGCACTAGCCCCGCTGTAGAAACGGTTATCTGCCTGGCACCAATCTCCAAACCATGATTAGAATTTAGCATCACAATAGACTGCCAGACCGCCTCATAATTGGCTAATGGTTCCCCCATGCCCATGAATACCACATTAGTCACAGGGCGTCTGACTAGGTTCGGTAATATCTCTTGGCTCAGTTGTCTAGTATTTAGTAAGCGCATAAAGTAAAGAATTTGCTCGATTATCTCCCCTGTATCCAGATTGCGCTCGAAGCCCTGCTGTCCAGTAGCACAGAAAGGACACCCTACAGGACACCCAACTTGCGTGGAGACACAAATTGTCCTTCGTTCTCGGCTCAAACCCGTTTTCGGGTACAGCATAAGAACGGATTCAATAGTTTTCTCGTCGTGTGTCCGGAAAAGCACCTTCCTGGTGCTGCCATCAGCGGAAACCTTCTCATCTACAGGTATTAGGCTAAATAACGAGGCTACCGAGGCAAGTTTTTGCCGCAAAGGCTGAGGTAGGTCTGTCATCTGCTCAAAGGAGGTGGCTAACCTGCCATAGACCCACCTTAGGATTTGGTCAGCCCGATAGCCTGGCTCACCCATCGCGCAAACCCATTCCTTTAGCTGAGAGTAGGAGAAGTCCAGAATCTTTTGTCCCGTCATCACGATAGAAGCCTTCATTTTAGATTGTATCCTGAGAACATGCAGTTGGCAAAAAACTAAAATGTGGTTCTTTAGTAAAAAGTAACAGACTATGGCTTATTGTTAAGATGCCTTAAGGCTCGAATTGATACCCTAATTCACACGCTACCCAAAACGCTATTTTGTGTGATGGATGTATTATAGTTAACCGCATAAATCTTTAAAATCCTAAACACTAAATCCTAAACAAATTCAAATGACCAAAATTCAAAATCCAAAACAGTTTTGAACATTTGAGATTTGAATTTTGAGCTTGTTTAGGGTTTAGAATTTCGGATTTGGAATTTCACGTCTTGTAAATATACAAATTTATGCAAATGACTATAAATAGGGCGTTAATAATTTCCAATTCTGACGAAAAGGGATTTTCAAAATAAAATCATAAACCCATTCTAAGGCTAAATACGTCAAAAAGATCCCCAAAAAGATACCATATTGCACCGCTTTCTGTTCCTGTACGACTAAGAAAATCCCGTAGACCGCTGGAATCGCCAAGAGTAAATAACCCACCCCAATTCGCGGCAAGGTGGCCATTTTAGGGTCTTCCGAACTAGAAAGATGAAAATTAAAAATATATTATTCACAAGCCCGAGGATGAAGAAGAATAGTTCTAACATCTTAAATCATCTCCTTAAAAGATACAGGTCTAGCACCTAGTGAAAACAAGCAATCCTGAGTGCCATTCCCTCGCCTCCCTTGGAGAAGGATTTTCAAGTGTTATGTCTTGTGAACATAATGTCACTTTCAAAAACAACTAACTAGTGTCAGAGGTGGAAATGAGCGCCCGTGATCCGGCTAGGGACGTGTTCCTTAACAAAACGTCATCTGGCAAAACCATGCCATTTCTTCGCTTCACCAAACTTCCTCTCTATCTTATACCTTTCCCTTAAGCCCTCTTGATATTCTTGGCTCTCTTTAAGTTTCATCCACCCTTCCTTGTTTTCGTCTTTCTTCTCAGTGTGATAATTGTTGAGCCTTATAGCCGAGTTTATTCCTTTTTGTTCCAGGTAATAGTGGTTTTCCCCATCATCATAACCCTTATCACCAGCTACTGTCTCTACTCCTATCACCTTCTTCAAATCCCTCTCCACTAGCTTCTTCAGCTTGTGCCCATCATAATCCTTAGCCTTTCCCGGGATAATGCTAGTCACTAGCTCAGACTCAGCATTAAGACTCACCTGATCTTTATATCCATAGTAGTACTGCGTCTCCTTGTGCCTTTTGCCATCCTTACCTGCTACTAGCCTGTTACCCTTTGCTCCCCAGCATGCATCAGCATCCCTGGGAGGTTTCCCTTCCTGTTTCCTTCTCTCACCTTTAATCAGATTAACGTTGGCTATAGGTGTGGACACTATCCACTACCTGGAGCTTGCCAAATCTAATCCCTTTCTCTTGGGCTATGATGATTATCTCATTTAACACTAGCTATCAGCCTTCAGCTATCAGTTATCAGCTAATCTGCTGACCGCTGACTGCTCCTCTATTAAGCCAACAAAGAATTTTACCGGCAGGTTTTCGTTGACCACTTCCTCTGTTTGCCTTTCTGAAATGCTAAATAAAAAGGAGATGAGAAGCATTTTGAGAATGATAGTGGGATTATAAGGAGCCTAACCTACCTTGCCTTTCCCTTTATAGTATTTAAGGAGCTTCTTAGTGAAGCGTTGCCAATTTATAACTTCCTTTAACTTGACCAAAAAGTGACCTCTGGGAACTACTTGTTCATAGAGAAAATTACCAAAGAAGGAATCTGTAGTGGTTACTTTGCATCTCGTTTTTATCATGATCTCTCCCCCTGTTTTTCCCTATTGTAGTAACTTTGAGGCTATCTGGCTAGCTTTATCTATAGAAGAATTTTTGAGAAATTGCTAAACAATCTCAAATCCTAGTCTTTGCAAAGTGGATTCCCTATCTTGTATAATAAATGTAATAGTTTCAGTCTAGGTTATTGCACACTTAAATCGCTTCATATTTACGTCAGTGTCGGATGACCGAAACTCTAACTATCTAAAAGAAAAGAGGGCGTCCGACGGGCTTTCAGGACGAGTGAATTAAATGTGTTATCGTTGGAACTACATTTACCTCCATCGCTTCCGAACAGGTGACCTTCACCAGTATACGCTTTGCTAACAGCGTAAAAACGCTGCCTCGATCGCTGAAGACCAAAGACAATAAAGTCACATTTTGCATATTGCAATAGCTATCGATAGCGAAGTGGAATACGCCACTGTCCTATGGAACTTCTCGTAAATACTACGAATTGTCCCATTTGAATTTGCCAAAGTTAGAACTGGCTATTGTGGCGATAACCCTGAAGCGATGACGCTGATGCAGAACATCGGTGGTTATAGAATAGAAATAAGACTGAATAGATGAGAGGATTTTACTATATATGAATTATCGCAGCGACATAAGAAATATAGTTATTATTGCCCACGTTGACCATGGTAAGACTACTCTGGTAGACGCCATGCTTAAGCAAAGCAGGGTGTTCCGGGATAACCAGAAAGTGGGCGAGTTAATAATGGACCAGGGCGTCCTGGAGCGAGAAAAAGGCATTACTATCATGGCTAAAAATACAGCCGTAGTTTACCGTGGAGTCAAAATCAATATCATCGATACTCCAGGCCATGCCGATTTCAGCGGAGAGGTGGAGCGCGTCATAAGTATGGCTGACGGTTGCTTGCTTTTAGTGGACTCTATAGAAGGTCCCACGCCCCAGACTAGGTTTGTGCTTCGCAAAGCTCTGAGAAATGGTCTAAAACCAATTGTAGTTATCAACAAAATAGACAGGAAAGATTCGCGAATAGCGGAGGTGCTTCGGCTTATCCAGGACCTGTTCTTGGAATTAGCTACCAGTGCTGACCAGCTTGACTTCCCAGTACTATATGCCAGTGCCAGGGGAGGTATGGCCGTAACCGAGCTAAGTATGAAAAGCAAAGACATCACCCCTCTCTTCGAATGCATCTTAGAAGAAGTACCACCACCGCAAATTGAAAGTGGGCCATTTCAAATGCTGGTTTCTAACCTCGACTATGACAGCCACAAGGGCAAAATAGCTATTGGTAGAATCTGGAGGGGCAAAGTTGCCACCCACGACCTAGTAGTTAGTATGAGTGCTGATGGCAGCGTAGCTCATTATGAGATTGGTGAAGTATTTACCTATCTCGGTCTCAAACGCTTGAAGGTGGAGGAAGCCGAGGCGGGTGACATAGTAGCTGTAACCGGACTCGAAAAAGTCAACATTGGAGATACCATTGCCAGCCCAGAGCGGCCTGAAGCTCTACCGCGCATAGAAGTTGGCGAACCTACGATAGAGATGACCTTTGGAGTAAACACCTCACCGTTCGCCGGGCGCGAGGGGCGCTTTTGCACCACGCGCCAGCTACGGAACCGACTCTATAAAGAATTGGAGACTAATCTTAGTCTCAGGGTACAGGATACAGATAGCCCAGACACCTTCCTGGTAAAAGGGAGAGGAGAACTACACCTGGCTATCCTGATTGAAACCATGCGTCGGGAGGGCTACGAATTTGAAGTTTCCAAGCCAGAAGCTATTACCAAAGTAGTTGACGGTAACCTTGTAGAACCTGTGGAGGTTCTTACCCTTGATACCAAAGATGAATATATTGGAGTTTTAACCGAGATGCTGAGCAAGCGGCAAGCTCAGCTTACGGATATGCGCAACGATAGCCATGATAATGTGCATTTAGAATTCCATATACCTACAAAAGGACTCATTGGTTTCCGTAATTCATTTATTACTGCTACCCGGGGTGAAGGTATCATGAATACTACTTTTCTTGGCTATGAGGCTTGGCATGGAGATATAGCTTCGACCCGTAATGGAACACTGGTAACATCGGAACAAGGCATAGCTGTTACCTATGGTCTAAATAATGCTCAGGGGCGGGGCTTCACCTTCATTGAACCCAATACACCAGTCTATGAAGGTATGATAGTGGGGCTGAATTCGCGGCCACAGGATATAGCCATCAACGTATGCAAAGAAAAGAAGAAGACTAATGTACGCTCGTCAACATCAGACATCGCCGTAAGGCTGACTCCTCCCGTGAAACTAAGCTTGGAGCAAGCCATTGACTTTATCAATAAGGATGAACTGGTTGAGGTGACTCCTGAGAATATCAGATTGAGGAAGAAGTTACTCACCCAGGCACAACGGCTGAGGAGTATCTCTCTTTCCCGTCGGAGCACAAAAGCATAGACTATGGCCTACCATTAACATAATTTAAGGCTCGAATTAATACCCTAGTTCCCACGATATCCAATACGTCATCCCTGAAAACGCTGACTTTGTCAAGAGTTAATAAGTTACGGTTCTACTAAGTTGTGATTGAGCTTGACAAAGAAGACGTTAACTGCTCAAAGTATATCTATTGCCAGTTTGTGCTAATATCCAATGAAAGAAGAATGGCAGATATTATCGAGGGTAGAAATCCTGTAATTGAGGCACTAAAGGCTGGCCGTCCCATAAATAAAGTATTGCTAGCGCGCAATATTGGGCTTCATTCGGCAGTTGCCGAAATATTGCACCTTTCCAAATCTAGAAGGATCCCCGTTGAATACGTGGAACCTTATCGTCTGAAGTATGTTTTTCAAGGCAGTACGCATTTATCCTGACTCATACTATCGTCTGGATAAGTGCGACACGTTTGACGGAAAGATGATGTAGCCCTTAGATTTAAGATGTGGGATTGATAAGCCAAAAGAGCAGAGAAAGACGGCTTTAAAGAGGCCGCAGGTAACCCATCCCAGGACAGTTCTCAGCTTCTATCTTCCCAGTGTGCTCCTGTTTTGTTCATGTGGAGCTGAGGGGATTCGAACCCCTGACCTCCTCCGTGCAAGGGAGGCGCTCTCCCAGCTAAGCTACAGCCCCAAAAGCAATTAATAACTACTCACCCTGCTGTCATTCTGAGCCGAAGGCGAAGAATCTCCGAGACCCTTCGCTTCGCTCAGGGTGACATAATGATAGCTGTGTAGTTACAGCAATTAATTATTATACCAGATTATTGTGCCGTGATGATAACTTTTAATATATCGCGACTTATACTGGGAAGGGCAAGCTTGATATAAGGAAAGCTGGCTATAAACTGACCAGGCCTCGTTGATCTTGTTCCGATGAATGGGTGACACCTTAAAGTATCAGGGTATCTTCCACTTTAAGTTTGGGACAAGCCCTAGTAGTTCTTTGTGTCATTGTGAGGAGCGGGATTCCTCGCTTATGCTCGGAACAAGCTCCGCAACCTGAGGACAGAAATGGCATTGCTTCGCTCGCAAGGACAAGGAAGAAAGCTATGTGCCACTAATCATATGAACGAGTACACTCATTTGATTTGATTATAGTATAATAGGGCTTTAATCTTAATCAGCAATAACCGCTTCTCAGGACAACTTATTCTCTGTGATGTTGGTAAGGGCGTTATTTGACAAGAAGGAACTACAATCGGATAGTTGGGAGATGCCTGGATGTCAAATGTAACCTTCCCGGTAGCTTTTGTTGCGGGGATACTTTCCTTTCTATCACCCTGTGTGTTACCACTGGTTCCAGTGTACCTGGCTAACATAGCCGGTATGTCAGTCCTCACTTCTGACCCTCCGGGTCGGAGATATATTATGCTCCATACCATTAGCTTCGTAGCTGGTTTCTCTTTAGTTTTCACTGCTCTGGGTGCGTCTGTGGGTTTACTGGGAGCTATGGCACCCTTCGAACTATTGCGCAATATAGCTGGCGTGTTACTAATCTTGTTCGGAATATTTTTGTTAGCTGCTACTAAGTTGCCCTGGCTCAACTATGAGAAGCATCTTAGCTTCAACCAAGCTAAAGGCTCAGGGTATTTGAGGTCTCTATCAATAGGAGCAATATTCTCCCTGGGCTGGACTCCCTGTGTTGGGCCAGTATTGGGAGGGATAATGGCTCTAGCCTGGAGTTCACAAACAGTATGGCAGGGAATTTGCCTTTTGCTTGCTTACTGTTTAGGGTTGGGATTGCCTTTCATTGGTGTAAGTCTAGCCATAGGGGCAGCCTCACGGTACCTCAGATGGCTTAGCCATCATGCCTTCGTTACCTCTGCAGTAAGCGCAGCTCTATTGATCGGCGTGGGAATTCTCATATTGACCGGCAAACTATACTATATCATCACTCTACTGACGGGGGTTTGATAATATGACTAAGAGATATTTGGAGAGTTGGCTTTCAAGAATGAGCTTATTCATCACTGTATTTGCCTTGGCTGGAGGTGCTGCAGGCTGTAGCTCTTCTGATTCATCTAGCTCGCCTGAGGAATTGGGTCTAATAGCTGTAGAGGATGAGGTTGCAGCTCCAGATTTTACCCTTCCAACCATGGCAGGTACAGAAATTACGTTATCGGATTTGCAAGGAAAGCCAGTAGTGCTTAATTTCTGGGCTATCCGCTGCCCTCCTTGCAGGCAGGAACTACCCTATTTTGATACAGTGGCCAGGCAAAATGCTGATAAGGCAACAATCCTGACTGTTAACGTAGAGGATAGCACTTCGCAAATTGAACAATTTTTCAGCAACAGTAAAGTAAGTTTCATCGTTGCTCTAGATAAGAATGCTCAGATGACCTCAAGCTATGCCACAGGGTATATCCCCACCACTTTTTTCATAGACAGTCAGGGCATCATTCGCTATATAAAGGTGGGGGCATTTGCCAATGAGAAAGAACTACAGGCTAGCCTAGAGGAACTATTAGACAAAGAAAGATATACATGACCGTTAAAGTCGTAACTGATAGCACGTCTGACTACCCGCTGAACTTCTTGAAGACAAGGGCAGCGTTTGCTCCACCAAAGCCGAAGGAATTGGAAAGAGCTATATTCACCTCTGCCTTTCTGGCTACATTGGGGACATAGTCTAAGTCGCATTCAGGGTCCGGAGTCTCGTAGTTTATCGTGGGTGGGATTATGCCATCCCTGATAGTCAGGATAGTGAAAATAGCTTCTACGGCGCCGGCTGCAGCCAATAAATGGCCAGTCATAGATTTATTGGAGCTTACAGGCACTTTTCTGCTGCGTTCGCCTAAAGCGGCCTTTATAGCTTTGGTCTCAGATATATCATTGAGGACGGTAGCGGTGCCATGAGCATTGATATAATCAATATCGCCAGGTGAGATAGCAGCCTCATCCAAAGCTAACCTAATGCACCTGGCCTGATTTTGCCAGTCAGGCTCAGTTATATGATAGCCGTCTACAGTGGAACCATAGCCTACAAGCTCAGCATAAATTTTACCACCTCTTTTTATCGCTGACTCCATCTCCTCCAGGATTATAATCCCAGCACCTTCTCCAAGCACAAAGCCATCGCGATCTTTATCAAAGGGACGCGATGCTTTTTCTGGCTCATCATTCCGGCGAGATATGGCTCCCATCTTACCCAGTCCAGCGATGCCTACAGGAAGAATATAGGCATCGCTCCCTCCGGCAATCATGGCGTCTGCTTCACCATATTGAATAAGCCTGAAAGCATCACCAATAGCATGACTGCCAGTGGCGCAAGCGGTAACCACACACTTGCTCGGTCCCTTAGCACCAAAAACGATGGCTATCTCCCCTACTGCCATGTTGGGTATGAACCCGGGGATAAAGAAAGGGGAAACCTTGTCCGGCCCCTCCTCCTGGAGGGTGCGGAGATTTTTTTCATAAGTACTCATGCCGCCAACGCATGTGCCCACTACTATTCCCACTCTATTTGCATTGTTATGGTTGATAATTAATCCAGAATCACCCAACGCCATGCGAGTAGCCACCAGGGCATAGTGAATGAAAGGGTCAGTTCTTCTGACCCTCTTTTTATCCATAAAATCCTCAGGGTGGAAATCTCTTACCTCAGCAGCAATCTGCGTCTTAAAGCCAGAGGGGTCAAACTTAGTGATTCTTGCCACCCCTGATTTACCCTGACATAAAGCCTGCCATGACTGCTCAGCACCGGTTGCCAGAGGAGTAACGGCGCCAATGCCGGTAACGGCTACCCTCCTCTTATTCATGGTTAACTTTTTGACTCGATGTAGTTAACTGCGTCCTGGACAGTTTGTATTTTCTCCGCATCCTCGTCCGGGATTTCAACTCCAAAGGTATCCTCTGCTGCAGTAATAAACTCTATCAGATCTAAGCTATCAGCACCAAGATCATCGATAAACGAGGCTTCAGGAACTACCTTTGTTTCCTCAACTTCCAATAGCTCTACGATTAACTTTTTTAACCTTTCAAAGATGCCTCCATCACTCATTTTTTACCTCACTTCTGGGCTGAGGCTGTTTAATTTTGCCTCATCTCTTTATTAAATTCCAAATCCTAATTTCCAAATCCTAAACAAATTCAAAATTCTAAATTCGAATACCAAAACTCATTTTGTTTTGAATTTTGTCATTAGTGCTTTGATATTGTTTAGCATTTAGGATTTCGTGCTTAGGATTTACCCTCCTGTTGTTGCCTGATTTATCAGGCTCTTATTGCCCAATAAATTGGGCAACTACTACATTTCTAAACACCCTCGGCTGTCCTTCTTTCTTTGAGTTGCCTCCGGTCTATTTTACCCGAGCCAGTCTTGGGTATGCTTTCTACAAACTCAATTTTATGAGGCAGCTTGTAATTAGCCAGGTTCTGGCGGCAAAAGTTACGTATTTCCTTTGCCGTAGCAACTTGCCCTTCCTTGAGCACTATAAAGGCTGTCGGGATTTGCCCTTTAAGCTCATCCATGACACCGACATATGCCGCTTCAGCGACACCGGGATGCTTTAAAAGCACATCTTCCACCTCTGTGGGTGGAATTTTAACTCCGGCAGAGGTCACTATAATAAATGATTTCTTCTCAATATACTCTATATAACCCTCTTCATCCATCCTGACTAAGTCACCACTATGAAACCAGCCATCCTTAAGAACCTGAGCTGTGAGCTCAGGCATTTTGTAGTAGCCCTTCATTACCATAGGACTCCGACAAACAATTTCTCCTACTTCACCCTGAGGGACTTCCTTGCCAGCGGCATCTATTATCTTGATATCCTCAACTGGCTTGCCCGCTGTCCCTAGCTTGCGGTTGTGAATATCACCAAAGGTAGTAGCAAGAGCCTCAGTGGTCCCATATACTTCACAAAGGGTCAAGCCAAACTTCTCCTCCAGAGCCTTCATAAGATGAGCTGAGGCTTTTGCCCCAGCAGTAAACGCCAGCCGTAAAGAACTGAGGTCATAACTCTTAATTGTCTCATCATCTAATATGGCTAAGGCATTAAACATAGCCGGGACGCCCACCAGCATAGTTGCTTTTTCCTGCTCTACCGTCTCCAAAACAGCATTGGGAGTGAAACGAGGAAGAATTACAATGGTGGACCCTTTCATAAAGGAGATAAGGGCCACAACTACCAAACCCAAAGCATAAAAGAAGGGAATCATAGATATACAGACATCGTCTCTCTTTTGTTCTAAACCAGGTGCCACTGTGGTAACAGCCGCCAAGAGTGAGGTATGGGTATGCACTACGCCCTTTTGCTTCCCCAACACACCAGAGGTATATATGATGGCAGACTCATCGTCATCCTTTATATCAACGACCGGTGATGTAGAAGAGCTATGAGCTATCATCTGGGCATAGGAGTCGCTATCAACTTCGATAATGTGTTTTAGCAAGGGAATATCAGGCAAAACCGAAGCTAGCATCTGGGAAAAACTTTTTTCCGTTATCAGAATTTTAGAATCGGAGTCACGGAGTAAGGAATCAAATTCAGGCGCTTTAAGCATAGAGTTGAGTATTACAGTTTTGCCACCAGCTTTAACAACCCCAAAGTAGTTAATAAGCCACTCTGGATTATAGGATATTAGAACAGCTACATGGTCACCCTTCCTCATCCCTAGCCTCATAAGAGCGTTGGCTATCCTATTGGAGCGTTCGTCTAATTCTTGATAGCTAACCCTTTGAGAGCCAAGGACAATAGCTGTTTTCTGGGGCACCTCCCTGGCAGTTTTCTCCAGCATCTCTTTAATATTCATGCTCACCTCCTAAATTCCTCGAAGCTGTTTAATTTCACCTCATCCAGATTCTCGTAGTGCAACCCTTTAGGATCATGCACGAGGCTAAAGCCTCGCACTACATTTTTAAACACCCTCCCCTAATGCTACTTCCCTTTACCACCTCTGTCAATATATCATGCCACGATGTATTGTCAGCCCAAAATTGTTAGTGCATAAATGACGAAAGGGCAGACCATCCTTGCAAGCAGTTGAACATTTAAGTGAGCCACTAAAAACTAAATCTCAAATTGCATCCCGGTGTGCAAAGGCGAGAATCTTTCTTTAAAGGTAAGGTAAAACTCGACTTGCGCTTTGAACCCTGTGCAGTGACCGGCGCATATCCAAGATATATTCAATTTGGCAAGCTCATCAACCGTTCTTTTAATTCGAGTCTCAGGCGCATCCACAAGATGCAGACCACCGATAATAGCCCCTATCTTCTCACAACCGGTTAACTCTATGGCCTGCTTTACAATATTAACAATCCCAGCATGGCTGCAACCTGTTACAATTACCAGACCTTTCTCTTTAACATTTGCTACCACAGAAATATCGTCGAGCATCTGGTCATCTTTGACCCTCCCATTTTCTATCGTCTCCACCCCTATCCCTACTTCCTCAAACTCAGTTTGCCTCTTTACTTCGCCGGTCGTCATAATCCCGGGCATTATCACAAGAGGGTCTCTAGTGAGAAGAAGTCTCCCAGCAGCTTTTTCTATATTCTCCTTCGAATCGTCTGGCATAATGCCTACATACTTAAAATAGGTATTAATAACAAAATTCGGACGGAAGATATCTGGATGAGCAATTACCCGGACATCCCTTTTACCTATTTCTCTGAGCATATTCACTACTCCTTTGGTGTGGTCATAGTGGCAATGAGTTAGAACGATAGCATCAATAGCCGATGGGGAAATATTCATGATTCTCATATTGCTAAGCAAAGCCGGTGAGTTTTGACCAACATCAACGAGGATTCTCCTAATATTCGAGTCCTTTGTTCCTTCAAGAAGAAAAGAGACTCCGTGCTGTCCTAAATATGGGCTTTCATAAAGGACAGAATCCTCTGCCAAGACTGTAATTTTAAGACTGTCTAGCTCGCTGGTCTCTGCCATCTTCAAAATTCTCTTAGACAAAATTAGGGCACCACCCTATAAGACAGCAGCGCCCTAATCTATCTTCAGCCCACTACTTACTTATTTACTAACTACCTTTATTCTAGCATTCTTATAACCAGTTTCAGTTGCAGCATCCTTGACCACCTCCCAAATTTCAAAGGTGCCCGAAGTGCGGTCACCCACCTCGTCAAAAGCAATAGGACCGGTGACACCCTCAAATTCCAGCTTGGTCAAGGCAGCCCTTATGGCTTCGCCATCATAGACACCGGCTTTTTCTATTGCCTTGACTGCTGTCCACACGGCATCATAGGTAGTATCGCAGTAAATCTCAGGAGCCTCGCCAAACTTCGCGGTGTATTTGGCAACAAACTGTTCATAAGCTGCTCCCGAGCCAACAGTTCTAGTCCCAGCAACAATGGCTTTCTCCATGAACTCAGCACTCTTCGGTTCTTTAAATAGACCTGAGCCGTAGTTACCATCACAGCCAAGCCAGGCGATGTTATCCAAACCCATCTCCAAGGCCTGCTTGAAGACTATAATGCCATCATCACAATAGCTAACAATAAGGACGGCATCAGGGTTGCTGCCCTTAATTTGCTGCAGCTCAGTGCGATAATCCTTTCTAGCCTCATCATAGTGTACAGATACCACGTGCTCCCCTTGCCATCCTGCCTCCTGGAGCCCCTCAACGAGCGCGTTTTCTACACCTTTGCCGTACAGGTTATCCAGTACTATAGAAGCTAACCTGGTATAGCCTTCCTCCATAACAATGTCGCTTAACACCCGGCCTTGGGCGTCATCAAGAAGACATGCGCGGAAGAACCATTCAGTACCCTCCATTTCAGAAAGCTCAAATGCCGTAGCTGACATCGTTATCAGAGGAACTTTACGCTCCTTGGCATATGGGATGGCGAGCTTAGAAGAACCAGAGATCATAGGGCCAACGATTACCTGTACTCCGTCTATCTCTATCAGTTTCTTAACCCTTTCCAAACCTGCCGCTGGGTCTGTCTTGCCATCCTCCGCTATTAATTCCACTTGTTTTCCCAATACCCCACCAGCAGCATTGATTTCCTCAACTGCTAGCCTGGCACCATTCAGCATCCTAGCACCCATAGCAGCCAAGTCCCCACTGAGGTCCATGACACAGCCTATCTTGATTGTTTCAGCCTCCTTCGGCGCGCAGGCCACCGCTGGAATAAGCAAACTCAGGGCAGCCAACACTAGTAATAGTTTTTTAATCATATTTCCCTCCTTTCATGGAAATTTAATTGTTCAATTGTGCACGGAAGATAAATCCGTGTCAATACCCTTAGGTTCCAAGGTGTTTACTGTCACCCTGAACGATAGTGAAGGGTCTCAAGGTTCTTCGCTTCGCTCAGAATGACAGGTAGAGTTGTTAAACGCTCCTTTAGCTTTTAATCCCAAAAAACGCTGTTTAGAAGAATCCACAGCAAATAAAGAAGCAGCTTCTCCTTCCATAACACAAGTGCCATTAACTAAAACATAGCCCCGACTAGAAACACTCAAAGCCTTTTTGACATTTTGCTCCACTATTACTATAGCTATGCCAGCTTCTTTTATCCTCTCCATCTTAGATAAAATGGCTGAAGTCGGCTTAGGAGATAGGGAAGCTAATGGCTCATCAAGCAGCAGAACTTTTGGTTCTGCCATCATAGCTCTAGCTATAGCTAACATTTGCCTTTCCCCACCACTTAAGCTTCCTGCCAAGACATTTTTTCTCACCTCAAGCTCGGGGAACATCTCATATATCTCCGCCATCCCAGCTTTAATAGAAGCTTTACCCTTCCTATGATAGGCTCCCAAATCTAAATTCTCTCTTATGGTGAGATTGGGGAAAATATTGTTTATTTGAGGGACATAGCCTATGCCCATACTTACCGCCCGATCAGAAGCTATTCCAGTAATATCCTTGCCTTGATAAAAAACACTACCTCGAAATAGCCTGACAAAGCCAAGACAGCTTTTGATCAAGGTTGATTTGCCACTGCCATTAGGTCCCACGATAGCCACAATCTCACCCTCAGCTACCCTGACGGAGACATCATGGACAATAATGACGTCGCCATAGCCAGCATCAATGTTTTCAGCCGCGAAGATAGGTTCCACTTATTCTTCCCCCAGATATACCTGATAAAAAGCAGGATCATCAATTATGACTTGAGGCTGCCCCGCAGCCACCGTCCTTCCTTTATCCATAACATAAACCCACGAGGCAAACTCAAACAATATCTCCAGCCTATGCTCCACAATGAAAAAAGTCGTGCCATTATGAGAGAAATCTTTTAATTTCTGAAATATGCTCCTGCCCAACACAGGATTTATCCCCGCTGCTGGTTCGTCAAGGAGCAAAAGCGTCGGCTTAGCCATAAGCCCCCTGGCAACTTCCAGAAGCTTTCTCTGTCCTCCAGAAAGCTCACTAGCAGGGGAAAAAGCCCATTTATCCAGCTCCACAAGCTCCAGGATATCTAGAGCTTCTTGGATTAGTCCTTTTTCCTGCTCCTGCCACTTCCTCCTCAGGAAAAGGCTATTTAATAGCCTATCGCCCTGGTGTCCACGTGCTGCCACCAGCATATTGTCTAATACGCTCATTTGAAGAAAGAGTCGCGGCAATTGAAAGGCATTAACCAGCCCCAAAGCATAAATTTGGTGAGGAGCTAAGTTGCTGATGCAGCTACTATTGAAATAAATATTTCCCTGATCAGGTCTGTAGAGACCGAGGATGGTATTAAACAAGGTAGTCTTGCCACTGCCATTAGGTCCCACCAAGCCACAAATGCCACCCTGTTTGACATCCAGGCTTACACCATTGACGGCATAAACGCCACCAAAATGCTTGCTAACTTCCCTTATTTCCAACAATGGTCTTTCCATAATAAATTACACTGGTTTTCTATCTGTTGAGAATGCACTCTATCGAGAGCGAGGAAATTATACGTAAATGATTACTCTTTTTATACAGCCCCTTTTACCAGGGGCCATATAAAGACAAAGAGACGAACACCAAAGTGTTTGCTAACTTCCCTTATTTTTAGTAGCGCTTCTTCCATAACGAGCTAACTCTATTGCCTTTGTCTTAATCCGGCTTTCCTTTAACAAACCCTGTGGTCGGTAAAGCAAAACAAAGATAATTAAAGCACCAAATAAAATATATTGCAAGCTACTGGGGTCAATGGGCAAAATTAAATAATCCTTAGCCATATTTGCCCCCCGATCGAATAGCTCCACCAGCCCAGCACCTAACAATACTCCCCAGTTATTAGCTGGTCCTCCCAAAAGAACCATTATCCACACGGTAAAGGTAACCATAGGCATAAACATACCAGGGAGGACGCACTGAAGATACTGAGCATAAAGCCCACCAGCTACTCCGGCTATAGCCGAACCTAACATAAATGCTTGAGCTTTGTATTTAGCCCTGTCCTTTCCCAATGCTTCAGCAGCTACCTCATCCTCCCTTATGGCTCGCATTGCCCTACCATAAGGGGAGTTGGCCAAAAGTTGAACCACGAGGAAACAGATAAACAAACAAAAATAGACCAGGCCTATATTCACTAGAGCGTCAACACGATGAGAGGCACCCATCAGAGAAATAGCTGGTGAAACTGTTACCCCCCAATCACCTCCAGCAATCCAATCTTCAGATTTAACAATCAATCTCAAGATTTCACCAAAGGCTAAGACTACTATAGCTAAGTAATCCGCTCTCAACCTCAGAGCAGGCAAAGAAATAAGCAAGCCAAAAATAGCTGAGATTAAGGCGCCAGCGATAAGGCAAAGATAAAAGGGAAGACCAGTTTGAGAGAGGAGGGCATAGGTGTAAGCACCAATGAGAAAGAAAGCCACCTTACCAAAATTGGCAAGCCCGGCAAAGCCAAACTCCAGGTTCAGGCTCAGAGCTACTATGCCAAAGATGCCAATATAGACAATGAGGTCGAGAACATAAAGTAAGGGATCCAAATCAAGCTCTCCTAAACAACATAGCTAATCCCTGCGGCTTCACAATTAGAGTTATTATCAAAATCAAGAAAGCTATACCTATACGATATGTCGTGGAAAGCCCCAGAGCTATCAAACCTACCACCCCAATATTTTCAGCTAGTCCAATGATGAAGGCGGCGGCTATCGCGCCATAAAAGTTGCCAATGCCGCCAAGTATAGCAACGGCGAACATAGGTAATATGATATCCCATCCCGTCATAGGCCAGATCTGGGTATCTGCGCCCCGAAATATGCCAGCAATGGCTGCCAGTCCGGCACCAATAAACCAGGTTAGCCAAATAATCCGGTCAACACTGATTCCGGAGGCCAAGGCAAGCTCTGGATTGCTAGAAGTCGCCCTTATTGCTTTGCCTATCTTGGTTCTCACCAAAATAAAGTGCATGATAACTGCTAGAGCTAGGGCAGTAAAAATAAGCCATAGCCATAGACCAGTAACCCTCAGTGGGCCTATATCGAAGGTAGCCCAGATAGTGGTAAAATACAAAGGTCTCCAAGTCCAAATGCCGCCAATGGAATGCCTCAGGATAAAGCCCAAGGCAATGGAAGCCACCATAAGGTGGATTATGGTAGCTCCCCTTTTGGCTAAAGGCTGGAAGATGCCACGATAACATAAAAAACCCACTATCCCAGTGACCAAGAAGGCAACAATAAGAGCTGCTGGCAAACCTAACCCTAATTGCTCCGCCACAAAGTAGCCGATAAAAGCACCTAAGGTAATAAGTTCCGCATGGGCAAAATTGGGGAAATTAGACAGCCCATAGGTTAAGGTAAGCCCTACCGCCCCAATGAGATAAAGGCTTCCCGTAACCACCGAGTTAAATAATATTTGTGCCCAGTTGATTGTCATAGCTAAGCTAATAAATAAGATTTTAGCTCAGTTAAGTTGCTAATAGACTCCTGATAGTCATTCCCCGCCCTGTCAATATGGAAAGCATTTATACCAACCTGCTTAGGATTAAGAAAATCGAACTGCCAGTTATCGCCTACATGGACAACCTGACTTGGTTCGACATTCATTGTCTGGCACATCTGGAGATAAAAAGCAGGGGTCTTTAATTGTTTATAATGCGAGACGGAGGAAAAAACCTGAGCAAAATAACGCCTGACATCACGCAACAAGCAACGCAGCAGTTCCAATGGCGTGCCTGAGGCAATGATTAACTTATATTGATTAGCTAAAGATGAAAGGACTTCTGTTACCTCAGGATAATAGAATAGTTTATCCTGGCAACTTTGTATCACTGGTTCAGGAGCGCCTAAGTGCAAATACCTAAACCAGAAGTTTATATCATACCACTCCAGCCTTTGGTCACCGATTCTATCATACTCCATAGCCACGATTTCCTTCGCCTGAGCAAGCTCGATGCCTTTCTTTTGGGCATAAAGAGCCGGGATAGCCTCATGCCAAACAGCCTGGCTGAAGCCAGGTTTCACCAGCGTGCCCTCAGCATCAAAGGAAACTACCTTGATACATCCCTGAAGAACTTCTTTTTCCAGGAAGTTCCGATTAATTTGACTCATTTAAGTTGCTAATATTAGCATAGTTAGAAGCCGGAGGTCTATTTGCTAACTTATGTTTAGCAAAGGTAAAATAGCTCGAGGGAACTATGACAAAGGGTTTTTTGAACTTAAACCGCTTCAAACATGGCAGGGCAATAAAGCAAGGTAGTAAACAAAAAACTAATTTGCAAAGCAAGAAGAAAGTTAAAGGAAAGGTGTTTAAACTGTCACCCTGAGCCTGAACGAAGTGAAGGGGAAGGGTCTAGATTCTTCGCGGAGCCTGTTCTGAGCGGCGTGAGATTCTTCGCTTCGCTCGCAATGACAGGAAGTGAAGGGCTCAAAATAACAAGGCCACAGGCAAAATTAAAGAGCTTCTCAGAGGAAAGGGGAGTAAATTCTATGGCTAAGATAGATAAGTTTAGCTTTGGCTCCATAATTATCGATGGCAAAAAATATTCTCGAGATGTCCTTATCCTCGCCGATGGCATGATAACGAAAAGGAAGGGCGGCTTTTTGATGTTTGGCAGCCACAATATTAGGAAAGAAGAAATCAAAGAACTGGCCGAGGATAGGCCTGAGGCAGTAATCATCGGCACCGGCACCAACGGCAAAGCTAGTGTAGCCCCTGAGGTAGAGGGCTGGGCCAAGGAAAAGAATTTGAAACTGATAGTTCAACCATCATATCAGGCTGCAACAAGGCTAAACGAGCTTACAGAACAAGGTAAAAGGGTTGCTGCCCTGATTCATATAACTTGCTAGTTTGAGGCTCTACTCGAACTCACCCTTCCCCATGACGGCAAATATAATGGGCTGTTTAAAAATGTAGTTGCCCAATTTATTGGGCGACCGTGCCTGATAAATCAGGCAACTACAAAAAGATGCAAGTGAAAATCCTAAGCACTAAATACGAAATACTAAACAATACCAAAGCCCAAATGACAAAAATCCAAAACAAAACGAGTTTTGGTATTTGAATTTGGAATTTAGAATTTGTTTAGAGTTTAGAAATTAGGATTTAGAATTTAAGGTTGCTGAGATGGCTGAAATTGAACAAGGAATCAAAATTAGACAGCCTTAGTATAATTATGGGAATAGCAATAACGCCAAAAATCCGAGGCATAATTGGGATAGTTGCTAGCCCTCCGACGGTTCCTCCCACCACGGCAACTACTATGCCGCCGATCGTTTGCATGGCTCCGGCAATAATGCTCAGAGTTCCTGCCGTTGTCGGTTTCCAAGTCTTCTCCATTTCCCATTCCTCCTTTGCTTTTTAGAGGCCGTTTAATTTTGCCTCATCCACTTTTAATACTCTTCACCTCCAAGATTCTCGTAGTGCGACCCTTTAGGGTCGTGCACGAGGCTAAAGCCTCGCACTACATTTTTAAACACCCTCATTTATAATTAACCGCATAAATCTTTAAAATCCTAAGCACTAAATCCTAAACAAATTCGAATGACCAAAATTCAAAATCCAAAACAGTTTTGAACATTTGGGATTTGAATTTTGAGCTTGTTTAGGG
>Ga0210051_1001959_pt1 | contig 20825 bp, 17 predicted proteins | sample CryGey092014_all_FD_185464 | JGI IMG/M metagenome (GOLD analysis project Ga0210051, IMG submission 185464) | Groundwater microbial communities from aquifer - Crystal Geyser CG23_combo_of_CG06-09_8/20/14_all (SPAdes) (version 2) | ecosystem: Environmental > Aquatic > Deep subsurface > Groundwater... | reverse complement strand
CCAGGGGAGGGGAAATAAGACTTTTTAGGAGACCATCAGTATTAATCAGGTCTCATTTTTTTTATGAGGTTCCATTCTTTCTGTACGCTCATTTCCTCAACTCACACAGGGTTTCTCCACAAAGATGAACGAAAAATTTAAAAGACCGTTACGGATCATCTTTATGGGAACATCCTCCTTTGCTGTCCTGCCGCTGAGTGTTCTTTGTGAAACCGAGGACGTGGTCCTGGCGGTCACCCAGCCGGACAGAAAGGCCGGGCGCGGATTAATGTTTACGGCATCGCCTGTCAAGGAGGAATCAATCCATTATGGTATCCGCTGCATACAGCCGGAAAAAATCAATGATCCCGGTCTGGTTCATACCCTCAAAAAGGCGTCATGCGACCTGATTGTGGTTGCCGCTTACGGCCGGATCCTGCCTCCGGAGATTTTGGAAATCCCTCCCCTCGGGTGCATCAATATCCATGCCTCGCTCCTCCCAAAGTACCGGGGCGCATCTCCCATCACCACGGCCATTGTTCTCGGGGAGAAGGTGACAGGGGTCACCACCATGATGATGGATCAGGGCATGGATACCGGAGACGTCCTGATGCAGATGAGCCTTCAGATACAGGATCCGGAAACGGCTGAAGAGCTCTCGGAGAGGCTGTCGGCCCTGGGTTCCCGGGCCATTCTCAAGACATTGAAGGCCTTGAAAGACGGGAAACTGGAAAGGACCTCTCAGTCCGAAGCCGATGCCACCTATACCCCCCTCTTAAACAAGAAACACGGAGAGATCAATTGGAATCAGGGGCCGGTCCGGATTAGAAATCATGTGCGGGGCATGAATCCATGGCCCGGCGCTTACACCCTTTTTCATGGCAAAAGCCTCAAGATCTGGCGTGTCACGCCTTACGCAGAAAAGGCCGATCCCGGCAGGGTTCTGCACGCAAAAGAGAGACTGATCATTGCGGCAAAAGACGGTTCCGTGATGATTGATGAGCTTCAGCTTCCTGGAAAGAAGCGAGTCAGCGGCCCGGAGTTTCTTCGAGGCCATCATGAACTCCGGGAGGGGATGATCCTTGGGAGATAGTTTGGACGTTAAAACAGACCGCCCGAAAAAGAGGGTTTTTATTGCCCTCATGGTTGCTGCAGCGGCAGCGCTCTTCATCTTGGGCGGCCTTTTTGCCTGGGTGATCCGGGGGGTGGGGTTGAGCAACGCCATGATGGCCCTGCTCATGTCCTTCATGATCCTGTCCATGGCCCTTCTCCTGCTCTTTTCCGCAGGCGCTCTTCTCCTGGTGCTGACCCTGTACAAGGGGAGAGAGGCCTTTTTCCTCTGGCGAATGCGCGGACTGATCGTCAAGGTCATCTATCCCCTGACCCTTTTTCTCGGATCCCTATTAAGGATCTCCAGGGAAAAAATTCAGGAGTCCTTTGTCGAGGTGAACAATCAGTTGGTCCGCTCGCGGAAGATCAAAGTCAAACACGATCGCCTGCTCCTGTTGATGCCGCATTGCATCCAGTACAACGAATGCCGAACCAGGGTGACCGGGGATATCCGCAATTGTGAACGCTGCGGCCGGTGCAAGATCCCCGACCTGATCAAACTCAGCGAGCAGTACGGCCTGGATATCTATGTGGCCACGGGGGGGACCCTCGCCCGGCGGCTGATTGAGGAGAAGAAACCCCAGGCCGTGGTTGCCGTGGCCTGCAGGAGGGACCTGACCAGCGGGATCGCCGATTCCTACCCCCTGCCGGTGATCGGGATCCTGAATGAAAGGCCCTACGGCCCCTGCATCAATACCGTCTTTGATCTCCAGAAGGTCAAGGATGCCATCCGTTTTTTCGTGGTCCCGGACCCAATCGGTGAAGAACCGATCGCTGCGGCCTCCACACTGAAACACTCCGGGAGGCCTTGACCTGACGAAAACATGGATTATAATGTTTAAAAATCATCTCCAAGAGAATTAATTAAGAGATAAGGGGTCAAGGGTCCAAGGGGTCAAGGGTTCAAGTGAACCCCGTTAGAGGTTGTCCTCTAACGGGGTGAAGTGCTAAAAACAAGATAAGGGGCCGAGGGTTCAAGGGGTCAAGTGTTTTTCTCTGGAGATTTTGCTTGCGTTTAAGTATTTCACTTGAACCCTTGAACCCTTGAACCCTCAAACCCTTTTACTCAATGCATAAGGAGTCATCATCATGAATGTTTTTCGCACTACATTGCTCATGACGGCCCTGACTGTTCTCCTGGTCCTGGCCGGGAACGCCATGGCCGGTCCCTCCGGCATGAAGATCGCCTTGATCTTTGCGCTGGTCATGAATTTCGGGTCCTACTGGTTTTCGGACAAGATCGTGCTCGCCATGTACAAGGCCAAGGAGGTGACCAGGGCGGAGGCCCCGGACCTGTATGGGATGGTGGAACAGCTCACGAGAAAGGCGGAGCTTCCCATGCCCAGGGTGTATATCATCGAAAATCCTGCGGCCAATGCCTTTGCCACGGGGAGGAACCCAAACCATGCCGCCGTGGCCGTGACCACCGGCATCCTGCAGATCCTGGACAGGAATGAACTCATGGGCGTCCTGGGCCACGAACTTTCACATGTCAAGCATCGGGATATTCTAATCGGGACCATGGCGGCCACCCTGGCCGGCGCGATCACCATGCTCGCCAGCATGGCCAAGTGGGCCCTGATCTTCGGCGGCCGCAGGGATAATGACCGAGACGGAGGAGGGATTGCCGCCATTGCCATGATGATCCTGGCCCCGATCGCGGCCATGCTCATTCAGATGGCCATCTCCCGGTCCAGGGAGTATGCCGCTGACCGAGGCGGAGCCGAATTTTCCGGCAATCCCCGATATCTCGCCGGCGCCCTTTCAAAACTTGCACATAGCGCCCAGCGGATTCCCATGCAGGCCAGCCCCTCCACGGCGCACATGTTCATTGTGAATCCTCTGCGGGGCGTGGGGATCGCCACGCTCTTCTCCACGCATCCTCCCATCGAGGAGAGGATCCGAAGGCTCGAGGCCATGCGTGGCTGAGACCTCCCGGCAGATCGCCCTCGATGTCCTGACGGAAGTCGAAACCGAGGCGTGCTTTGCCGACGAGGTCCTGAACCGGCATCTCTCCAGAGCAGGGGGCATCGGGGAAAAGGATAGGAATTTTCTCTTCAACCTGATCAAGGGGACGCTCCGGTGGAGAGGGAGGGTGGATTATTTTCTCCAACAGATCGCAAGCCGCCCCCTTGAAGCGATGCCGGTCAGGATCAGGAACATCCTCCGGCTCGCCGCCTACCAGATTCTTTTCCTGGACCGGGTCCCGGACTGGGCGGCCGTGGACCAGGCGGCTGAACTGGCCAGGAGGTATGGGCATGAAGGTCATGTCCGGTTTGTGAACGCAGTCCTTAGGAACCTGATCCGGAGAAGGGAAGACCTCTCCCTTCCGGATCCATCTCTGACCATCCCCTATCTCCAAGCCGCGTATTCCTTTCCGGAATGGCTGGTGGAACGCTGGGTCCGACGTTTCGGCGCCGGGACGGCTGAGCGTCTTTTGGAAGCCTCCAACCTCCCCCCTCCGCTTTTCCTGCGGGTCAATACCCTGAAGATATCGAGAGAGGAATGGATCAGCCGGATCTCCGGGCAGGCCGAGGGGGCCCGCCCCCATCCCCTGGTTCCTGAAGGAGTCGAGGTGTCAGGTCAAGGAGATCTCACAACCCTTCCCGGCTATCAACAGGGATGGTTCTATGTCCAGGACCCAGGGTCCATGATCGTGGCCCATTTGTCCGGAGCCAAGCCCGGGGAAAGGATACTGGACGCCTGCGCCGCGCCCGGCGGCAAGGCTTCGCATCTTGCGCAGCTCATGCAAGACCGCGGGGAGATTGTCGCCCTCGAAATGGAAGAGGGCAAGATCGCGCGCATGCAGGAGAACCTGAAACGCCTCGACATACGAAGTGTGACGCTGCAAACCGGGGACGCGTCACGCGTCGAGTTTGCTCAGCCCTTTGACCGGATTCTGATCGATGCCCCGTGCTCCGGGCTCGGCACCATCCGGCGCCACCCAGAGGCCAAGTGGATCAAGAGCGCAGAGGATCTCATCCGGCATCAGGAAAGACAGTTATCCATTCTTCGGAATGTCAGCCGGTTTGTCCGGGATGGGGGGACGCTAATCTATGCCACCTGCTCCACGGAGCCCGAGGAGAATGAAGAGGTCATCGGGAGATTCCTTGGAGAGAGACCGGAATTTACGATCGAGAAGAAGCCCAAAGAATTGGAAGCGGCTATCCTCGAAATGTTCGATGAGCAGGGTTACTTCCATGCCTATCCGCATCTCCATCACACGGATGGTTTTTTTGCAGCAAGGCTGATCCGAAAAGAATAGTTTCAGATCCGTTTCAATCCGGCAAGTTCGGCGATGAGCTTCTTGGTTCCCACGCGCTGGAAATAGACCGTGACCTTGGCCCCCTTGTCGGAAGCGCCGGATTCGGTGATGGTGCCGATGCCCCAGAGGGGATGATGGACACGCACCCCCACGGGGAAACCGTTCTCGATCCGGACCGAAGGGACGATCCGGCTGAATTCCGGCGATGCCGAAGGAGTCTGACGCCGGGTGCGGGCCGGTCGGGATATGAACTCTCTGGGGATCTCATCTATGAACCTCGACGGGATACAGGCGCGGTAGGAGCCGTAGATCCTTCTGGATTCCGCCGAGGAGAGGAAGACCTTCTCCTTGGCTCGGGTGAGTCCTACGTAACAGAGTCTTCGTTCCTCCTCCAGTCCTGATTCACTCTTCAGGCTGTTGTTATGGGGAAAGAGCCCCTCTTCCATGCCGGTCATGAAGACCACGGGGAATTCCAGGCCCTTGGCGCTGTGCAGGGTCATGAGGGTGACGGTCCCAAGCGAGGGGTCGATCTGGTCCGTATCCGAGACCAGGGCGACCCTCTCCAGGAATGCCTCCAGGGTCTTTTCATCGGATATCTCTTCGAACTCTCGGATGGCCGAGTAGAGTTCCCGGATATTTTCCACCCTGCTGATTTCCACGGGATCACGGGATTCCTGCAGCCTGCCGGTATAGTGGATCGCCTTGTCGATTTGTTGGAGAATCTCAGACGGGGCGGACCGTTCTTTTTCCCGGATCAGGTTTTTGATCATCCGTATGAATTCTCCGGCCTCCCTGCCTGCTCGGCCGACGATCAGGTTCCGTGCGGCCATCTCGTCCATGGCTGAAAACAGAGGCATCCGGCGTTCCGAGGCATAGGACGAAAGCCGGCTTAGTGTGGCGGCCCCGATCCCCCTCGGCGGGACATTGAGGATGCGCCGCAGATTGACGGAGTCGTTCGGGTTCGCAATCACCCGGAGATAGGATAGGAGGTCCCGGACCTCTTTCCTATCATAGAAGCGGAAGCCTCCGATCACGGCATAGGGGAGGCTGTGACGGCGCATGGCGTCTTCGAGCACTCGGGACTGGGCATTGGTCCGGTAGAAGACGGCGATCTCCGAAAGGCTCCTGCCGGCGGCCTGAAAATTCCGGATCTTCAGGGAGACGGCTTCAGCCTCCTCTACGTCGTCGGGAGCCTCATGGTATTCGATCTGTTCCCCTTGGCCGGCTCGGGTCCAGAGCTTCTTGGGCTCTCTTTGAAGGTTCTGCTGCACCACATGCCAGGCCGCGGTCAGGATGGTTTGTGTGGACCGGTAGTTCTCTTCCAGGCGGATGACCTTGAGATCCGGATAATCCTTTCGGAAGGAGAGAATGTTTCCGATGTCGGCGCCCCGCCAGCTGTAGATCCCCTGGTCGTCGTCCCCCACCACGCAGAGGTTGCGGCGCTTCTCCGAGAGGAGGCGGATGAGCCGGTACTGGGCGTGGTTGGTGTCCTGGTACTCGTCCACAAGGATGTGCCGGAACCGCTCCTGGTAGATGCTCAGAACCTCGGGATGGTTCTGAAAGAGCCGGACCGTGAGCATGAGAAGGTCGTCAAAGTCCAGGGCATTATTTTCCTTGAGCCGTCTCTGATAGAGATCGAAGACCTGGGCGGTCTTGGCCTCTACTCCGAATTTCTTGGCATCTGCGGCATACTCCGAAGGACCGAGGAGCCTGTTCTTGGCCTGGCTGATTCTGGAGAGGATCGCATCGCCTGAAAAAAGCTTTTCATTGATATTCAGCTCCTTCACGCAGGAGCGGATCAGGGCCTTCTGGTCCTGCGTATCGTAGATCACATAATTGGATGCATATCCGAGCAGGGAGATATGGCTCCGGAGGATCCTGGCGCAGGAGGCATGGAAGGTGCTGATCCAGAGACCCCGGCAGTCGCGTTTGAGCAGGCGCTCCACCCTCTCCCGCATCTCGCCGGCCGCCTTGTTCGTGAAGGTTACGGCCAGGACCTGCATGGGGCCGACCCCCCTTTCCTGAATTAGACAGGCGATCCTGTGCGTGATCACGCGGGTCTTCCCGCTCCCGGCCCCGGCTAGGATCAAAAGAGGCCCTTGCTCGTGGAGGACCGCCTCCCGCTGCTCGGGATTGAGGCCGTCGAGGAGATGTGCCGGGTTTGTATTATGCTCCATAGGACATCTTTCTTTTCAGAATAGACTGGTTATAGGTCCTGACCACGTCCCCTCGGGTGACCATGCCGATAATTTTCTGAGGGTCGGACCGGTCGACCACGGGGAGGACTTCGATGTCGATGCGCCCGAATTTCTCCATGACGGAATCGAGGTTCTCATCCGGGGTGACTGTGATGACATTCGTATAGGAGATATCCTTGGCCACGATGAACTTTTTCAGCTCGTCCTCGAAGAGCGACTCCTTGATATCCTGAAAGGAGAGGATGCCGGTCATTTTCCCTTTGTGGTTCACTACCGGGAAATAGAGGGTGTGGCTCCTTGTGGCCACCCTCACGATCTCGTCAAAGGGCATATCCTCCTGGATCAGGGTCATCTCCTTGCTCATGACCTCCCGGACCTGGATGGAACGGAGAATGTTGACCTCCTTTCCGGCATGGAGATTGATTCCCTTTCGTGTCAGGGTCTCGGTGTCCATGGATTCGTGCTTGATCGTCCTGGCGATCAGGGTCCCCACCACGCTTGCAAACATAATGGGAAGGATGATGCGGTAGTCGTGCGTGATCTCGAAGAGGAGGAAGATCGCGGTCAGCGGGGCGTGGGTCACCGCGGAGAGAAAGGCCCCCATCCCGACCAGGGCATAGGCCCCTACGGGAGCGGTGTGGGCCGGAAAGAACTGGTGGACGATCCCTCCGAATCCGCCGCCGATCATCAGCCCGATATAGAGGGATGGGCCGAACATCCCACCGGAACCTCCGGACCCCAGGGTCAGGGAGGTGGCCGTGATCTTCAGGAAGGCGAGGAGGATCATGATCCCGTAGAAGATCTCCCCTCGCAGGGCGTTGTTGATGGTTTCATACCCGTGCCCCATGACCTCAGGGAAGAAGATGCCGATCAATCCCACAAGGGACGCGCCGAGGACCGGTTTGGCCAGCGGGTGAAGCTTCATGCAGGTGAAGAAATCAGAGGTGCGGTAAAACATGTAGATATAGATCACGGCCAAGATCCCGATCTCAACCCCCATGATCACGTAGAGGAGGAGTTCCCAGTTGCTGACCATGGAATAGGTTCTGACCTGAAAGATGGGGTTCTCACCGAAGTATCCTCGGGAGACCACGGTGGCGATGCCTGAGGAGATCACGATCGGGCTGAAGCTCAATAGGGTGAAGTCCCCCAGGAGCACGATCTCCAGTGCGAAGAAGATCCCCGCGATGGGGGCGTTGAAGGCCGCGGCGATCCCCCCGGCCGTGCCGCAGGCGATCATCACCTTCATCCGGTTGCCCGACACCTTGAAGAGCTGTCCCGTATTCGAACCGATCGCGCCGCCGATCACCGCAATAGGGCCTTCGAGTCCGGCTGAGCCCCCGCTTCCGATGGTCAAGGCCGGGGCCGCGATGCTGATCACGATACTTCTCAAACGGATGATCCCCCCCTTGATGTTGACCTTTTCCAAAAACTTCGGGAATCCATACCCGTTGACCTCTCCGGGGAAGATCAGCGACAGGGGGATCAGGAGAACGGCGCCGGCGACAGGGAGCAGGGGGACCAGAATCAGGGTCCAATGGCCCTGGACGATTCCCAGGAGCTCGTGCCCCCCGACGAAGATGACGGCATGAACCCAGTCCACGGCTTTTCTAAGCAGGATGTAGGCCCCGCTGCTGAGCAGCCCCACGGCAATGGCGGTGATGATCAGGAAGGTTTGATCCGATATTCTAAAGAGTTTTAATTTTTCATTGACCAGTTTCCGGAAACGGTCGGTTCCGGCGGCCCTGACGGCTCCAGGCAAAATCTCTCCTTCAAAGATGCCAGCGTATTGCGGTGAAATTGATTCATTTTTATACGGCTTCCTTCAAAAAGTCAAATGACTTTTATCAAGTTATCCCTGACTGAATCAACCATTGAAGCCGGTTTCTCTATTTTATGGGTCCGCAGACCCTGTGGATCTTTATCCCTTTACGAAATCCGCATTTCGCGCTACAATGACACCATCCCAAGCAGATCGGGTAATCGCCCCGGTTTTACCGGGGAGGAAAGTCCGGGCTCCACAGGGCAGGATGCTTCCTAACGGGAAGTCTCGGTGACGGGAAGGAAAGTGCAACAGAAAATACACAGCCCCGGCTTGGTCCGGGGTAAAGGTGAAATGGCGGGGTAAGAGCCCACCGGTGTCCGGGTGACCGGGCAGCCTGGCAAACCCCATCCGGAGCAAGACCAAATAGGGAGGCGCTTGAGGGTGGCCCGCCCGATGCCTCCGGGTTAGGTCGCTTGACCCTGATGGCGACATCAGGGCTAGAGGAATGATTACCATCCCATGAAAATGGGATACAGAACCCGGCTTATAGATCTGCTTGGGACATTTTTCTTTTCTGGAGGAAAAGAAAAATATGGATCAATCCGAACTCCTGAAGGCCATGCAGGACCCCGTGTTTTACCCTGAGCATCCTTCCCGGGTGGAGATTTTGAAGACCCATATCTCCACGCTCTTCGTCACCGACCGGTTTGTCTATAAAGTCAAGAAGCCCGTGAATTTCGGCTTCCTGGATTTTACCGGCCTGTCCGCCCGAAAGTTCTTCTGTGAGCAGGAAGTGCTGCTGAACCAGCGGCTCTCCCCCAATGTCTATCTCGACGTCGTGGAGATCCGAAAGACCGGCATCGGGTTCACCCTCGCGCCCGGGGGGGCCGCCGTGGAATACGCCGTAAAGATGCGGCGCCTTCCCAAAGATCGGATGATGGATGTCCTTCTCCAGGAAGGCGGGATCCGGGAAGAGACGATCCGTGAGATCGCCCTGCTCCTGATCGGATTTCACAGCCGCGCCCATACCGACCCGGAGATCGCAATCTACGGATCTCCCCAGCGCATATCCAAGAACACCGAAGAGAATTTCAGCCAGAGCGAATCCTTCGTAGGCGCCTGCGTCAGCCCCGAAGCATATCACCGCATCTCAGATTTCACCCGCCGCTTCATCGAGCAACACGCCCCCCTCCTGCGGAAGAGAATGCAGGAGAACAAGATCCGCGACGGCCACGGCGACATCCGCATGGAACACATCTGCATTGAAGATCCCATCGTGATCTTCGACTGCGTGGAATTCAACCGCAGGTTCCGGTATATTGACGTGGCCTCGGACCTGGCGTTTCTCGCCATGGATCTCGACTTCCATGAGGCAAGAGGCCTCTCCCGCCATCTGGTCCGGACCTATGTGGATTATACGCATGACCTCGACCTGCTCAAACTGATCCGTTTTTACAAGTGCTACCGCGCCTACGTTCGGGGCAAGGTGGAAAGCTTCAACTACAATGACATATACACATCCGACGAGGAGCGGAAGGCCGCTCTCGCCTCGGCCCAGGCCTATTTCACCCTAGCCGATTCATATGCATCTTCCAAACCGTACCTCATGATTATGACCGGCCTGACCGGGGCAGGGAAGACCTCGGTGGCCGAGCCCCTTTCCAGGGAACTCAATGCAGCCCTGTTTCAGAGTGACCGGATCCGAAAGGAGCTTGCCGGTATTCCCTTGGAGGAACACCGGTTTGAATCCTTTGACCAGGGGATCTACTCTCCGGAGTTCACCCGGCGGAACTATCAGACCCTCATGCAGAAGGCCGAGGAAACATTAAAAAAAGAACAGTCCGTGATTCTGGATGCAACCTTCCTGAAAAGAGATGACAGGATGCGGGCTTGCCGGATCGCAGAGCAGATCGGGGTCCCCTTCTTCATCATCGAGGTCACCTGCCCGGAACAGGAGGTCGAGCGGCGGCTGTCACTCCGCCTGCAGCAAGCCGGCGTCCCTTCGGACGGAAGGTGGGATATCTATCAGGCACAGAAGCAGATCGCGGAACCCGTCACCGAGGTCCCGACTGAGAACTACATCCGGATCGATTCTTCAGAGAAGGGAGATGTTGTATCCAGGGCAGAAAAGGAAATCCTGTTTGCCGTGGAGGCATAATGTTTGGGGTCAGACATTGATAATTTGATATTTAATCTATTGCCCCTCCAGAAGCGCTTTAATAATTTAGGATCATCTCAAAATCTTTCAACGATCTTCTTCAACATATATTTATGGATGCATGCGTGTTGTTTTAATATCTAATTATCAATGTCTGACCCCAAGAAATTTTACAAGAAATTTTACGACCCACTGCGGAAACTTCTCCGCCATGTCCCGGAGCGCCTCAGGGTTGAGAGCGTCTTTCTCCAGTTCTCCCCACTCTTCCGGGTCTCTGCCGTAATAGAGCGTGTCGAGATACGCCTTTTCCGCCGTGGCCAGGAAATATCCCTCAACGGACTCAAAACCCCAGAAAAGTCTCTTTGAAATGTGGGAGAATTCGATGATCTCACCCATCAGGCGGATCTGCCGTTCCCGCCCCACGGATGTACTCAGTGTAACCACCGAGCAGACAAACGGGCGTTGAAGCAGAATCCCTCTGTCATGAAGCGCCCACTCGCAGGAGATATAGGAAGGGGCCTCCCTGATGTGGCAGGCAAGATAGGGAACGGTCAGGCCCGGATACCGGTATCGGTTCCAATAGGTCCCCCGTTGGAGACGAACGATCTTTCCTGAAGCGGCAGAGCGGACCAGCCATTGGGCCGGATAACGGAGAAACTTTTCAAGCTCCCTGACTCCGAACACTTCAGGAAGCCGTGAAAGAAGTTCGCCCGCCGGTGTTCGGCCCCTATGTTTCATCTCAGCCGATGATCCTTTCATGAAGTCCCTGCTCCAACAGATCCTTCAGGGTTGTTTCAACCGCCGACAGGATCTCTTTGTAGCCCCGCTCTTTAAAGTATTCCAACTCCTCCGGAGGAAGGAACCGGCGCAGTTCATCCACTCCATTCAGCAGTCTCCTGCTTTCCTTGGGATCCAGGAAGAAGCGCAGGCTCCGTTTGGGAGCAAACCTCCCCGGATATGCCTTTGTCCTCTCCACAATCAATTCGGGCGGCGCGGCCACGCGAAGTGTACGCGTCAGGAACCAGATATCGTACAGGTCCCTTCCCTTCACATAGGGCCGCTCCACCAGCGCTTTGATCTTCTCCGCCAGGATCTCCGGCGCCGGTGCGCAGAGAACGACACTTCTGCCGAAGGGCACACGGATCGCCGCCTCACGCAGAAAGCGGTTGACTTCCGGGATCTGACGGAGAACAAAGCGCTCGGCCTCCCTCCACTCGGCCTCCTGTATCTCGATTTTCACCGCCATTTTGCTTCGCTCTCCCTCACGCCGGTACTTGACCCAGATCGTGTGAAGCGATCCCTTTACCTTTTCCCCTCCGGTGATCTCGAGTGAACCGGGGCCGAACTGCACCGGGATCTTTTTCTCCAGTCCTTTTTCAAGGGTCTGTGTGAGGACTCGGATCTCCTGTTTCTCCAAAGTCTTCCCCAAAAAATCCAGATCCTCGGAATACCGCGTCCCGGAGTAGGCCCAGCGCAGACACGTGCCCCCCTGAAACAGGAGCTTAAGGGAGATCGGTTGAGAATAAATCACATCCAGGATGAGAAGCTGGAAAATCTCCAGGTCTTGAATCAAGCGTGACGCAAAGGGCTTCATGGGCGATCCTTTTATTTTAATATACATAATTGTATATTTACGTAAACACTATGTCAAGAATAAAAATGAAGTAACAGTCCTTTCCCCCATAAAATTAAATATGGATCATCTCCAAAAGAGTGGGTGAAAACATCAGGGGCCGAAGGTCCGAGGGGTCAAGGGGTCGAGTGCTTTTCTCTGGAGATTTTGCTTGCGTTCTTGTACTCGGTTTACCGGTATCAGTATTTCACTTGACCCCTTGACCCCTCGAATCCTCGAACCCTTTTTACCCACTAAATGGCCGATGGCTCGTAGAGGAGAAGAACCTTAAATATAAAAAGGCAGATCCTCAGTGTCTCCTCGATTTTATTAAACGTTCCCATAGGATCCGCGAAAAGGGGATGAGCATGGGCACCCTCCTTTGATATTCCCGATAGGCGTCACCGAACTCGAACAGGAGCTTTCGCTCTTCAAGGAATGTTCCAACGATGATATAGATGGTCAAGATGATGTTCACGATGAATGCTGAAGGACTCTAATGAGGTTACTTCCAAAACATTAAATGTTGACTTGTTCTCCCCAATTTCATTATTATGAGCATGTTGTTCCATTTTGCCTATGAAAGCGGGGCTCTAAGGCCTGAAAACACTTATATTTTGAACGTTTATTCTTGGTTATCATTGAGTTAACGTGGTCCGACCCGGACCGATGGTGAACGGAAAACTTAATCAAGGATCATAACATGACCCCAAAAAAATTTTATGACTGGCAGACGGCAGGTGGCACAGACGATGTCATGCGCTTTGTTGATTGTCTTGAGAGAGCAGATCTTACATGGTGCGCAATAGGAGGCATAGCTGTTAATCATTGGGCCGATGAACCCATGGTCACTCAAGATGTGGACTTTGTTGTTGCCACAGAATCAGTGGAACTTGCCAAGAAGCTTCTTGAGGAGGCCGGATTTAAATCGGAACGTTTTCCATGGTCAATCAATTTTCGTGGTCATTCCAAGGTAAGCATTCAATTGAGCACGGAAGATTTTTATAAAGATTTTCCAAATAGGTCTGTTCCAGCAGACATACATGGAATTCTGATGCGAGTTGCGTCTTTGGAAGACACCTTGCGGGGAAAAATTAAAGCCTGGCGAGATACGGAAAGAAGACAAAGTAAAAAGCTAAAAGACCTTGGCGATATTGCCCGCTTGGTAGAAAGCCATCCTCATCTTTGGGAATTTCTTGATGCGGATTTGAAAGTAATCATTCATAAGCAATAATTGGTCGTTTCGTTTGCGGGGTCGGACCACGGCAAGTGTTTGCTTAATGGGCTTGATAGATGTGATCAGTCAGGATGATTTGAAGCGTACATACAAGGACTGGATCGAAGATGCCGTCCAAAAAAGAAATCATATTCGTGAGAGCCGTTGGACAGAGAGCGTTGCCGTAGGAAGTGAAGCGTTTGTCCTTCAGACCAAAGAGAAACTTGGCCTCAAAGTCAAAGGGCGAAAAATTATAGAGAAGGAAGATTCATTTGAGCTTCGGGAACCAATTGTTTCTTATGGGACTCATTTAGCCCCTGAAAATACGGTTCTAAGCGCTCAAAACACTTATTATTGGAGCTTGAACCAATAAGTATCAAGAGGTTACCGTGGTCCGACCCCAAGAAACAAAGAAACAAGCAATTTACGATAGTCTTTCCATCACAATCTTCGCGAGTGCGGATATGAAGGCCGGGTCGGTGTTCAGGGAATCCGTCCTTCTGTATTCCAGAATCCCCGATGACAGGGCCAGTTCCTTGTAGAGGATATCAATCTCGTAGAGGGTCTCGATATGGTCCGAGACGAAACTCACGGGGACCATGAGCAGGGCCTTCTTTCCTTGCGCGGCGAGGCCGCGGATGACCTCATCGGTTCCGGGTTTCATCCAGCGAACCGGACCGCTCCGGCTCTGGAAGGCGAGGTGATGGAAAACGGGTCCGACCCTCTGCACTACACCTTGAATGGTCTTTTGAATCTCCGAAAGATAGGGATCCCCCTGATCAATCATCTTCTGCGGGAGGGCATGGGCTGAGAAGATCACCTCTACCTTTCCGTGATGTTCCGGCGAAAAGGAATTCAATCCCTGCCTGACCTTGTCGGCAAGCACATCCAGATAGGCCGGATGATCGCAGAAACTCTTGATCTCCTGGATGCGGACCGCCTCAGATACCGCGGCCGCGGCCCGGTTAAGGTCGCTCAGGCTCGACCCGGTGGTGGCCTGTGAGAAATGCGGGTATAGCGGGAGTGCGAGGATCGTTTTTGCCCCTTGGGATAATGCTTCGCGCACCGCATCATCCGAGCGCGGGGCTGTATACCGCATGGCCACGAATACCGGCGCGTCGAGACCCATCCCGCGAAGCGCCGCTTCCAGGGCCTCTGCCTGTGCCCTGGTGATCTTCAATAGAGGTGAGCCGCCTCCGATCTTCCTGTAATTTTCAATAACCTTTGGGGTTCGGAAGTGGACGATGAGACGGGAGAGAAGAGGCTGCATGGGGAGCCGGATGATCTCCCGATCGGAGAAGAGCCTGAGCAGGAAAGGACGGATCTCCTGCTCGTTTTCAGGACCACCCAGGTTCAGGAGGATGACCGCGGTCTTGTCTGTCATGCGTTCTTTTCCCGGCTGAAGGTATGCACCGCATCCACCAGGGCCTTTGCATGCGCCTCGGGTGTCTCGGGAAGGATTCCGTGCCCCAGGTTGAAGATATGACCGGGAGCATCACCGGCCTTATTCAGGATCTCTCGGACTCTCCGCTGGATCTCCGGGATGGGCGCAAACAGAGCCGTGGGGTCAAAGTTTCCCTGCACGGCGATCTCGGGGCCGAGTATCTGTCTGGCCTGGTCGATCCCGATCCGCCAGTCCACACTGACCACATCGGCGCCGGAATATTTTATCTTATTCAGAAGTGTAGAACCGGTTCCCACGTAGTGGATGACCGGGACGCCTTTTCTTTTCAGTCCACGGATGACCTTCACGGTATAGGGTAGGTCATAGGTCTCGAAATCCTCCGGGGTCAGGATCCCTCCCCAGGTGTCGAAGATCTGCACGGCCTGGGCCCCGGCTGCGATCTGCGCATTGAGGTAGCGGATCACGGTCTCGGTGATCTTGTCCATGAGCCGGGCATAAAGTTCCGGCTCCTGATAGATCAGGCTCTTGAAGGGGATATAGTTTTTAGATCCACCGCCTTCCACCATGTAGGAGGCGAGGGTAAAAGGGGCCCCGGAGAACCCGATCAGGGGAACTCGTCCGGAGAGTTCCCGGCGCAGGATTCGGACCGCTTCCATGACAAAGCCGACCGACTCCTCAGGATCGGGGATGCGCAATGCCTCGATTTGTTTGCCGTTCCGTATGGGTTCGGAAAATACCGGGGCCGGAGTGAAGTCAAGCGCCATCCCCATGGCCTCCACGGGGATCAGGATGTCCGAGAACAGGATCGCGGCATCCACGTTCAATTCATTGACAGGGAGGAGCGTGGCTTCGGCTGCAAGCTCCGGGGTCTTGCATAGGGTGAGAAAGTCCGCCTTTTCACGCAGCGCCCTGTAACCCTTCAGGAACCTCCCGGCCTGACGCATGATCCAGACGGGTGTCATCTCCACGGGTTCCCGCCGGCAGGCCCTAAGAAACAGATCATTGAATGCCATCTCCTCCCCTTTCAAATCATGTTTTTCTCTGTGCTCTCTGCGTGCTCTGCGGTAAAAAGCCCTATCGATTTTCTTTCCGCATCTTCACCGGGATATAATTGCAGAAGGGCTCTTCGGCCATATAATCCTCATAGACCGAATCGGCCCGGGCCCGGCAGCCGCCGCAGACGTTGATGTATTCGCAGACGCCGCATTTTCCCTTGTACTTCTTGAAGTCCCTGAGATCTTTAAAAAGCTCCGAGTTCTCCCAGATCTCTCTGAATTTCCGTGTCTTCACGTTTCCTGCCGACCTGTGGAAGTAGCTGCAGGGCTTTACATTCCCGAAGCAATCAATCAGGCAGATGGACTGCGCGGCAATGCACCCCTTGGCGCCTCCGGTGGAAAACTTCAGGGTCCGCCGCTCGAAACGGCTCCCGTCTTTTTTTGCGAGCTGAGGGACCAGCCGGTAATAATGCGGGGCACAGGTGGGCCGCATGAGAATATCCTTTTCCAGCTTCTCTTGTTCATAGTGCCACTTGAGGATCTCTTCATAGTCCTCCTTGGAGATGAGTTCGGACATGATCGTTTCCCCGCGGCCCGTGGGAACGATCATGAACATGTACCAGGCTGTGGCGCCGAGTTCTTTGGCGAGCCTGAACACGTTCGCAATATCGTGCTGGTTCCTCTTGGTGAAGGAGGAGTTGATGATGAACTCAATCCCGTGTTTCTTCAGCATCTCGGCCCCCCGGAGGATCCCGTCAAAGGCCCCCGGGCAGTTTCGGAAATTGTCATGGATCTCGGCCTTGGATCCGTCCAGGCTGAGCGAGACGATTCGGATTCCGGAGGACTTGATCTTCTCACAGACCGTATCGTCGATCAGGGTCCCGTTGGTGGCCATGCACATGCGGAGCCCCTTATCGGTTCCGTAGCGGGCGATTTCGAAGATATCGCGCCGAAGAAGCGGCTCGCCGCCGGAGAGGACCAGCACGGGACTGCAAAATTCGACGATATCGTCAATAAATTTTTTTGCCTCCTCGGTGGTGAAGTCCCCCTCCGAGGCCTCCATGTCCGAAGAACAGCGGCAGTGCACGCACCGGAGGTTACACCGCTGCGTGGTTTCCCATGCGATCCATTTGGGGATAAATTCCTTGGGCATATCAACCTCAAAGGTGAAACTCCCGGCAGCCTGCCGCGGGAGATGCACTCACCTTGCGTTTTCAAATATCATGCAAAATATTATCTTTTAATGTGTACCATAATATCCTGCCGAATTCAAATCTATTTCGAAAATCAGGATTTTTTTAACAGCCCGATGAGGGAAAAAGGCAAGAAGAACGGGATCACTTTTTTTTAGGGGCCTTATTGGCCAGACCGTCCACCGGCTCGATATCCGCAGGCTGGGGCGCCGTCATCGAGACAAAGACCAGGGATTCTTTGCCCGTGTTCCGAACGCCGTGGGCATGGCGCGCCGGAGCCAGGGCCACCATCCCCTCGCTCAGTTTACAAGGAGAGGTATCCTTTTCCATCCAGTATTCCCCCTCTCCTTTCAGGACCACCCAGACATCATCGGACCCGGGGTGCTGATGCGGGTAGATTTCTTCACCCGGACCCAGCCTCCAGAGGCTCGCCATGGTATATTCATCCGCGAAGAGGACGATCCGGTTGGCCTGAGAAGGCATCTTCTCAAGGATCTCTTTAATGTTGAATAATCGTCGGTACATGAGCCGGCCTCACCGCTTTGCCCCCTCCATTTCCTCTCTTTGGAAAAGAGGGGTTAGGGGAGATTAAGAATTAAACCATCCGTTGAAACTACCAGATCCTGACCCGAGCCTTGATCCCCCGGTTCTCCATGATGTCCTTGATGTCCGGGGTATCCTCAATGAGAAAATGGTCCACATTGTCCAAGGTGGTATGAAGTCTTTCAGAGAGTTTCTGAAAATCCTGTAAGGTCTTCGGCAGTTCCTCGGAAGCCGTGGAGAGGTTCTTCATGGCCTTGCCCAGGTCCTCGGCCAGGTCCGGGGATTTGTGTTCCAGGTCGGCCGTCAGCTTCTCCATCCGGGCGAGGATCTGGTTGAGGTTCTCGGCGCTCTGAGGCGCCTCTTTGCCGAAAGCGGCGGTGAGCCTGTCAAGGTTTTTGATCGTCCTCTCAAGCGAATTCTTATTCTCGGAGATCAAGGCCCTGGCATCCACAGATAAGCTGTCGAGGTTCTTGATGGTCTCTTCGATCCTACCGCTGTTCTCGGCCAGGGTACTCACGATCTTGCTCAGGTTGTCGGGAAAGTTCGAGGCCTCGAAGCGGTCTATGAAAACCCCGACCTTGTCCACAAACTGGTTGATGTCGATGGCCTTGGTGGCGTTGGTGATCACGTCCCCGGACTTGAGCGGCTCCGCGGCGCTCCCTGCCGGAACGATCAGTTCGAGGAAATTCTCACCAAGCAGGCTTTCCGGCCGGATTCTCGCCATGACATCCCGGGGGACTTTGACCTCCCGTGGGAGCCGAATCCTGACCTCAGCCTTGTTGTTCTTGTAATCAAGCGAGGTGATTTTCCCGAAGATCACGCCCTTGATCTTGACGTCCCCTCCCTTCTTCAGGCCGGTGGCATCGTCAAACAGGGCCGTCACCTCGGTTCCCCGGCTCAGAGAGAAGGACTCCACCTTGTAGGTAAGGTATGCAAACATCCCCATCGCGAGCAGCACGAACAACCCTAATACGACAAATCGGTTCTGCCCCATTTCGTTCTCCTTATGCCCAGGTCCTGGAAATCATACGGTTGAGAAATCTATTTTTTCCTTGAGACATCTTTTCTGTTTTCCACCCCCGTGTTCCTCGCTGCATCGAGGTCCTTGCAGATCGGCGGCACGATCTGGATCGGCCCATCGGCTCGGCGGCTGAAAAACTGCCGGATGACCTCGTTGTTCATATTCATGATCTCATCCTTCTCCCCGAAGGCGATCAGCTTCCCCTGCCACAGCATACCGATATAGTCCGCGATCTTAAAGGTGCTTTCGATATCGTGGCTCACCACCACGAAGGTGCACTGAAGCCTTCTCTGCATCTCAAGGATCAGGTTGTCGATGGAATCAGCGGTGACCGGATCCAGGGCTGAAGAAGGCTCGTCAAAGACCACGATATCCGGTTCCATGACGATGGCGCGGGCCAAGGCAGCCCGCTTCTTCATGCCGCCCGAAAGTTCGCTGGGCAGTCTGCATTCGGAGTTCGGCATCCCGACCGCATTCAGCTTGTCCGAAACGATCCTTGCAATCTCGGCATCGGAAAGGCGGGTATGCTCCCGGAGCGGGAAGGCCACATTCTCCCCCACATTCATGGAATCGAAGAGCGCCCCGTCCTGAAACAGGACCCCGAACTTCTTCCGCACTTCATAGAGCTCATTGGTTGAGAGGCTCGATATGACATGGCCGTCCACGATCACATCCCCGCTGTCAGGCTTCACGATACCGACCAGGAGCTTGATGAAAACGCTCTTTCCGGTCCCGCTCGGGCCGATGATCATCGTGATCTTGCCTTCGGGGATCTCGCAGGAGAGATCGTCGAGCACCACAAGGTCGCCGAAGGATTTGGATACATGTCGAAACTCGATCACGATACCCTCTTACATGAACATCCATTCCGTGAGAAAGATATTGAAAAACACGGTCGCCGTGGCCATCCGGACCACCGCCAGGTTCGTGGCCGCCCCCACCCCGCGGGCCCCGCCGGTCGCCGTATAGCCGCTGTAGCAGGAGACCGTGGCGATGATTCCGCCGAAGACCGACCCCTTGATCATCCCCTTGTACATGTCCTGTATGGTGATGTTGGCAAAGACCAGATCCATGAATGCATCCCCGTTCAGCCCGAGCTGGAATACCGCCACCAGATAGGCCGAGAGCGTGCTCACGAAGTAGGCCACCACCACCAGAAACGGCATGACGAGGACGGCGCCGAGCACCCTGGGGACGATCATGTAGGCGTAGGGATTGACCCCCATGACCTCCATGGCCTCAACCTGATGAGATGTCCGCATGGTCGCGATCCGGGCCGCCATTTGGGTTCCGGCCTTGGCCCCGGTGATCAGCCCGGCAATCAGCGGAGAGAGTTCGCGAATATTGGCCACGGCCACGAACATCCCCACCAGATCCTGAGCCCCGAATTTCTTGAAGAAGATGAACCCCTCCACGCAGAGGTTCATCCCCACGAAGACCGACACCGGGGCCAGCACGAGAAGGGACCGGCTGCCGATGGTGTTCATCTCGTCGATCAGGTTCAGGAAATAAAACTTTTTGTAAAACAGGTAACGGAGCGTCTCCGAGACGAAATAGGCATACCTGCCGATCTCCGAAAAAAAGTAACCGAAAAGGCCTTGTACCTGTATATTGACAAGATCCATGGACCCGCCTATATATTGAAACCGAAAAAGGCCGTGGTCAGGAAATAATTCATCACCAGGATCGAGACCACCGAATGCACCACCGAATCGTTGGTGGCCTGGCCCACGCCTGCGGCCCCGCCGTGCGCGTAGAATCCATGGTAACAACTGATCACCATGATCAGCAGGCCGAAGATCGCCGCCTTGATGACCCCGCCCATCACATCCATCATGTTCAGCCAGACAAAAAGGTTTCCTATATAGGCGCCGCCGTTCGACCCTTTGACCATGACCGCGATGATATACCCGCCGAGGATCCCGGTGAAATTCCCCACCAGGGTCAGGACGGGGGTGATAAACAACCCGGCCAGGAGCCTCGGCACAATCAGGGCCTTCAGGGGATCTACGGACATGACCTCCATCGCGTCGATCTGCTCTCTGACCCGCATGGCCCCGAGTTCGGCCGCAATCTCCGCCCCGGTCTGGCTGGCCACCATGACCGAGACCAGAACCGGCGCCAGTTCACGGAACAGGGCCACGGAAAGGAGGCTGCTGGTCATGCCGGAGGCGCCGAATATGGAAAAGACCTTGAGGCTCTCCATGGCCACCACCGCGCCCATGGGACCCAGCACGAAGAGAACTGGAATCATACAGTGGACGCACATCCGCTGCATCTGCTCCAGCATCTTTACGGTATAGAACTTCGGCGTGAAAACCGCGGCCGCGGCGTCAAGGAAAAAACGGGCCATCCTCCCCAGGAC
>Ga0210051_1001957_pt1 | contig 20840 bp, 15 predicted proteins | sample CryGey092014_all_FD_185464 | JGI IMG/M metagenome (GOLD analysis project Ga0210051, IMG submission 185464) | Groundwater microbial communities from aquifer - Crystal Geyser CG23_combo_of_CG06-09_8/20/14_all (SPAdes) (version 2) | ecosystem: Environmental > Aquatic > Deep subsurface > Groundwater... | reverse complement strand
CACAAAAGCAAAGCGGGGCTTCACACTCATCGAGCTATTGGTGGTCATCGCCATCATCGCCATTCTGGCGGCCATCCTGTTCCCGGTGTTCGCCAAGGCGCGCGAGAAGGCGCGCCAGACGAGTTGCGCAAGCAACGAGAAGCAGATTTCACTCAGCATGCTCATGTACGTGAACGACTACGACGAGAAGTTCATGTACTGCTGTGTCCCGACTCGTCGCTCCACCAGCCAGAACCTCAACGTGTTGCCGTGGTGGCGCCCCGCCGTGGTCGCCAGTACGGATATCCGGTACGAGGGGCTCACGATGTCGTACGTCAAGAACCGCCAGGTGTGGGTGTGCCCCTCCTCGGCGAACATTGACGTGAATTCGTATGCCACCCCCCGCAGTTCCTCCAGGGTGCGGGTGGCTGCACCGGTCAGTTGCTGGCCTCAGTCGTCAAGCCGTCGGAGCACGTGCTGATGGGCGATGGCTCCAGCTCCCGCGGCTTCTGCGGGCCCAATCGCACGAGCAGGTGCGCCGGCCGCGTTGGCGATTCCGACACCACGTCCAACGGAACCACTACGATCACGGCCAACAAGCGGCGGTTCTACCGGCATAACGATGGAATGAACCTGGCCTTTGTTGACGGTCACGTGAAGTGGTGGAAGACCCCCGGCAGCCCCGACAAAGCCGCTGGGTCCTACGGTCTGGTGGGCAATGGCACCCCGACTGACCCCGGTTGCAGAAGGATGTGGGGCGACCCAAGAGTGAACTACTGATCCTGCGCCGCGGCGGTGAGGTCTCAGGCCGGTACGGCCGCCCTTCCGCCCACTGATTTGCCCGCGGAGAAACGGACCGAACAGAATACGTGCCCCAATCATGCGCTGTGCGTGGCTGGGGCACGTCCTTTTTTGTGGTCACCGCGGCGTGCCCGCAACCCCACCAACGCCCGTCTGAACATGCAGCCGTGGTGGCGGCCCGGCACGAACACCAAGACAGACATCCGCTACGACGGTCTGGCCATGTCTTACATCAAGAACCGCCAGGTCTATGACTGCCCTTCGACCACCCTCGGCTACAACTCGTACGCGACGTCGCGCCAGCTTCTGGAGAGCAATGGCGGGTGCGACGGGCGGCTGTTGGCCCAGATCGTGAAACCGTCCGAGCATGTCCTGTTCGCCGACGGCGCCGGCACCCGGGGCCTGTGCGGCGCCAACCGACCCACCAACTGCCAGGGGCGAGTCGGCAAGCACGACACCGGGCAGTTGGCGCGGAAGTCGCGGTTCTACCGCCACAACGAAGGCATGAACATCGCCTATGTGGACGGTCACGTCAAGTGGTTCAAGACGCCGGGAAGCCCTGACGTCTCCGATAGCGGCGGCATGGGCAACGGCACCCAGACCGATCCGCAATGCGCCCGGATGTTCGGCAACCCCTCTGTGAACTACTGATCCCGTAGTGGAATCAAGGCGCTGCCGCCCCGCCCCCGGCAAGCGCGCCAACCGACACGAACAACAAATGCCCCGGCCGCACCAAGTGCGAACCGGGGCATTTGTCTGTTCACTGCGTCAGTGTTCGGCGCTCACGCCGAACATGGACCGTGAAGGCGAGCTACTTCGCCTCGTCCTTCGGCTTGGCTTCCTCTTTGGCGGGAGCGTCTTTCTTCTGCTCGCCGGGGATCCCATTCTCAGGCGGGACCTCCACCGGTTGCTGTACGGGCTTCTTCGGCCCACACGCCAGGGGCACGCTCAGCAGACCACACATGCCCAGTCCAATCCTCCGGCAGCTTGGGCGCGGTGCCGCTGCGGTACCAGATGACCTGAGTCATCTCACAAATCCGCGTCTGTCCATGTTCTTCCCTCCGTGGAGTTTGCAGCTTGCGTCCAGTGATTCGACGGCCCGCACTGACATTCCTTGCGGACAGATAATACCCTCAATATGCTGCCGGTGCTACCCCTGTTGTGCGGGATCAGTCGGGCCACCTCAATACCCGTCCGTGATCTCCCGCACGATCTTCACCCAGTCCCGAAGTAGCTCCGGCTTCCCGCCGACAGTCTGCACGTCCTTGAGCGTCAGGTCGACGCGGCACCCCTTGCTTGCCTCCATTCCGTTGCGGATCACCTTGCGGATGTGGGCGGGGTCGAAGCCGCAGCAGATCATGTCGGCCGGGTTGGGGCGCCAGGAGAAGACGTAGCTGTCGCCGATCTCCTCCGCTGACTTGGCCACGTCGGCGCGGGGCACGACAGCGATGCGGCGAAGGTTCGGGATTCGGCGCAATTGAGGCATCTTCCGGGTCAGGTCCTCGCAGCAGCCGTATGACGCCAGCCCGAAGTGCTTGATGATCTCGACTTGGTACTGCAGCAGGAAGTCCCAATGCTGCTGGGGACCGACGAGGGCGTACTCCTGGGCGGCGAAAAAGCACCAGAGCTGGCTGCGCTTGACGCCGGGCGTGTTGGGCTTGGGGTCGGCCAGTTCCTGGGAGTAGGGCTGCGCTTGGTTCTCGTGGTTGGCCAGGCTCCAGTCGCCGGCGGCTTCGGCTTGCTCATGGGTTCGCAGGACGCCGTCGCGCATGAACGCGAGCAACTGGTGCAGCCACTCCGGGTTGTCGAGCATGTCCATCATGAACCGGTCGATGCCTCGCAGGAAGCCCAGATCGGTCGAGAGGTCGGCGTGCCAGACCGTGTACGCCGGGGAACGGTCAACGTTCACCTCCAGGAGGTCGCCGACTGCGTCACGCAGCCGTTCGACATTCCGGCGGGTCGCGTCTTCGTCGATCTCGTGCTGCGGCTGAACCAGTTTGCCGAAGTCGGCCAAGTCCTTCAGCGGCGGATCGTTCTTCCACGCGCCGCCGGGCCGGTCCGGCGGGATGCGGCCGTAGGGGACGCCCCATGGCCCGCCCGGTGGCATCTTCACCGACGCCCGCTGGGTGATCCACGGCTCGAGGATGTAGTCATCGCCCAGCGTGTCCTGGAAGAGCATCTGCCGCAAGAACGTCTCATGCCGCTGCCAGAACGGCTCGTCGCAGGTCGGCTTCGCGTCAGGATGCTCGTGCCACGCAGCCAGCCACCGGACGTAGATCAGCGGCCGCGTCCGCACCAGGCTGTTGTGCTTGCGCCACAGGTCGCGACGTTCGTCCTGGATGGGCTTCGCGGCCAGCTCGGCGTACTGCTTCGCGAGGGTGCGGATGGTTTGGATGTCTCTGGCGTGTTCCATGCTTCGGTCCATCCTCTCTGGGAACGTGCTGCCAATCCGAGCCGCGACGGTGACGGAGCGCGTGACACGCTAACTCGCTCCTCGATGCTGACGGTTCACGCGCTCCGTCACCGTCGCGATCCGGATTGGGTCGCGTCTCGATCCGTTGGGGCGGTCTACTTCACTACGGCAAACTTGCGCTCGCTCTGCCGACCGGACGCCAGTTCTGTGGCCCGCACAGTCCACTGGCCGACAGGGTCGTTGGCGGCGATCTCAAGCGTGACTGAGAGGACCCCGTCCCTGGCCCCGTAGTAGCCGCTCAGTTCAGCCGGCTGACCCTGGGCGTCGAGGATCTCGACTTGCACTGGGACGACTGCCGTGAGCGGCTTCCCGGCCGCATCGACTACGCGGACGTCCACCTTCGCCTGGCCGCCGAGCTTGACCTGGCTTGGGGCCGTCACCCGAACAGCCGCGAGGGCTTGCTGGGTGACCATGAATACCCGGCCGTCGCCCGGTCCCAGCGCAACGTCCAGTGCCAGGCCGGTGGGCGTTGCTTTGGCGGCAATCGGCTGGTGGTTCAGCAGGTCGTACGCGAATCCAGACTTGCGGCTCAACGACAGCGTGGCCGTGCTGGGCAGCCCCTGCTCCATCACCTTGCCGTGGTGCCCGACGTAGTCGCCGAACGTGCGGTTGTCGTTGACAGCGAACAGGTAGTCGGTCCCGCCGTACTGACGCATTCTGACCACTACGTCCGGGTTCGAGGAGTCGGCATAGCGGGCGTAGAAGGCGTCGAGCTCCCGGCGCAGGTCGGCTGCCATGGTCTGGAGCGCTGCCTTGTCTTCTTGCGCTTTCCCGGTGCGCTTGTAGCTGGGCAGCAGGATGTCCGGCATGACCGCGGGGCACGCGTTCTCGTCGGCGACGATCAGACCGCCTTTGGCCTGAAACGCCCGGATCTTGGCTGCGACGCCTTCAGTCAGCACGTCGCAACTCGGCAGCACTAACACGCGGTACCCGTCGAGCCCGTCCCGGAGAACTGCTTCGTCGTACAGAATACGCGGCTGAAGCTGCGCCCACTGGAGGATCAGGTGCGCGTCGGCTTCCCAGCTCTGACTCCATCCCCACGTGCCGCGCCCGGCGAAGACCTGTGACGCAAAGCTCTCCAGCAGCGCCACGTCGGCTCTGCGGTCCGGCACTTGCAGCAGCGTGGCGCCCAGCGGGCGGACGACGCTGCGGATAAGCTCGGCGAGGACCTCCTTCGTCTTTGGGTTCGTGTACCGGTATCCGCCGGGGCCGGCGTCCACCAGTGAGCCCCAGCCGTGGTACATGATCCCCCGGATGGGCCGGGACATCTTCGCCCAGAACGCCTCGCGCAGGTGGTCCGGCGCGATGGTGATGAACTGGGCGTCGGGAATGTCCTGCTCCCACTGGGCGCGTTTCGACTCGTCCTCCGGCAGCTTGGGCGCGGTGCCGCTGCGGTACCAGATGACCTGAGTCATCTTCATGACCTGCTGCCCCGGGGTGCCGTCGGCCATGGCGAACAGCTCGTCGGTCGCTTGGCCGATCTTCAGCGGGTCGGGATACGAGTACGTCCACTGCGAGATCACATCGACCCCGCCGCCGCTGCCCCAGACACTGGGCACCCGGACGGCCGGGTCGAAGAACGTCCAGAGGTCCCTTCGCCCGGTTGACTTCAGCCCCTTGTGGACCTGGGTGTGCAGGTCGTTCCACCCGTCGCCGCTCTTCCAGAACCAGCGGTAGAAGGTCAGCAGGTGATCGTCGTCCGGCACGACGCGGTCCCTCGGGAAGTCGGGGAGCGTCGTGTAGCCGACGCCGCCTTTGCTGACGGCCTCCTTGGGAATGTCGTACCCGGCGAAGGCGCGGAACGCCGCCAGGTCGTGGTCGTGGAAGCACAGGTTGGTCCCATCGCGGATCTCGGAGTGGACCAGCGACGCCTGCAGACCCGGAAAGCTCGCGAACGACTTCGCCACCGACGCGCCCACGTTGTAAGCGAACGTCTGAGCTTCCGGGAAGCTGGCGCAGATGTTGTCTTTTCCGTAGGGCCGACCGGTCCGGTCGACCCGTTCGTACTTCTCCAAGAGCGGCTTGTTCTGCGCGAGGTACCGGCCGGGGTACAGGTACACCACGCCGGCGACGCCCTGGACAAGGGCTTCGTCCAAGCTCCGTGCGTACTGCTCGACGCCCTCCGACCAGGCTGCCTCGGTCGGCTGCGCCGCTGCCCACACCTTGCCGTAGTCTGCCAGGTGAGTCAGTTGGTGGGTGAAGCCGATCTCCTTCAGTCGCTGGTAGTCCCCGCTGCCCCACATGACGACGGGCATCTCGTTCGGCAGGGGGCGCGGCACGATGGTCAGCGGGATCTCCTTCTCGACTTCGAGCGCCTTACCGCCCGTCTTCGCCGACGCGATCAGCTTCAGGGCGTATGTACCCGGGCGGACGGAGGTGTCGACCGGCACTTCGACGGGGTACTCCGCCTTCGGCTGCAGGTCCGGCAAAGCAACGCGGCGTTCGGTGCCTCCGAACAGCACCCGCACGCTGCCATTGGTCACCGGCTTGCCCGTGTCGTTGGCCAGGAGGACCGGCGCCCGGGCGCCTTGCTCCATTCGCAGGTAGGCGGTGCGCGCGCCGCCCACGCCGATCTCGAGACTGCCAGTGAGGAAGGGGACGACGCCGTTAGAGATCCGCACTTGGTCGAGAAGGCCGGGGAAGCCATTGTGCGTGCTGCCGTAGCGGCACCCAAGGACCAACCCATAGCGGCCGGGACTGACCGCACCGCGGCCTTCGTGGGTCCTCCTGCCGACCGTTTGCCCATTGAAGAAGAAGCGTCCGGTCCCCTCGCCGTCGTAGGTGAACGCCACGTGGACCCACTTGCCCGGCTCGACTTCGACCTCGTTGGACGAAAACTGCGCCGAGTCCTCGCCGAAGCCGAGGAAGGCGATGAGGCGGCGGCGGTTCTCCCCCGTCCGTGACAGGTACAGGCAGTAGTCGTGGTTGGCCTCAGGCAGGTCCTTGGCGTAGTGGAAGTACTTCTTGTCCAGCAAGAAGACGGTCGTATCCTTGTCCATCTCCGGCTTGGGCTTGAACCAGGCTTCCAGCGTGAAGGCGCCGGCCGGGGTCAGGTCGGGCGCATTCTTCGCCATGGCGCCCTGAGGTTTGTCGTTGCCCTCCCCGGCGGAGAACGACTCCAGGCACCCGCCGAAGCGGCCCTCAGCCACAAACCGCGATTCGCCGCGAAGGGTCAAGTCGTGCCCGTGTCCGGAGGAATCCACCGTCTCGGCCCCGGGGTCGAACTGCCACAAGGCGATGATGTCGGGCCCAGTCGCCTGGTCGCCGACGTAGGCCTTCTGCCAGGGCAGCGCTTCGGGTGGCGCGGCAGCCAATGCGGCGGTCGCGGAGAGGCAGCACATCGCCAGCACGGCGAAAAGAGGAGACCGATGGGACCGATGAGACTGAGGGGACCAGCGACAGCCCAACACCTGACACCCGACACGTGACGCCTGACACCTGACACCCGGTACCTGACACTCATTCACTTCAGCACCTCAAGCGTGACCGGCTTCCAGATCCCGCCGGCGAACGTGCTGTCCAGCACGCGGACGGTGAGTTGGTTCTCGGCACCCCAACCGATCTCCTTGGTCACGTCCAGGGCAAATGGTTGGTCCCACCCATCGGGGCCGACATCGTGCTGGCCGACGTACTGACCGTTCACCCACACCCACGCGCATTCGTCCACCGCCTCGAAGCGGAGTTCCACGGCGAGCTGCTCCGGCTTCTCTGGCAGCACGAATGTGCACCGGTACCACGCGACGCCGTCGTACTCGTGGCCGGCTTTCTCCCAGGTGTCTTCGATGGCGATCTGCTCCCACGTCGAGTCGTCGAGCTTGGGTTCGTACCACTTGCTGAGATGGCCGTCGCGCCCGGGATCAAGCTTGAACCGCCAGCCGTCTTTGGAGAGCGGGATCGACTGCGCGACCACAATGTCGTGGTCCCAGTCTTTGCGGTCGCGGACCGAGACAACCTCCTTGAAGAACGGCCACGCCGCCTTTGCGGCGATCTGCCGGACGGCGTCTGCCGCGTCCCTGGACGCGGCCTCGATCAGCTTGTTGATGTCGTCCGTCCGCGGCTGCATACGCACCAACTCGGTGAGGGCCGTCTGGCGGATGAGCAAGCTGCTGTCCTTGAGCCCAGTGGCCAGCGAGGGCAGTGCCTCCGCGTTGGGCGCATGCGCCAACGCGCGTAAGGCGATCATGCGCACCACGAAGTCTGAGTTGCTGAGCGCCTCGCGAAGCGGCTGCGCGGCCGGCTCGCCGGCTTGGACCAGCAGCCGGGCGGCGGTTCGCCGCACCACGAGGTTGTCGTCTTGGAGTGCCGCGGAGAGGACCGGGACTGCCGCTGCGCCCTTGTCGGCAAGCTGCTGCAGGGCCGTGCGGCGGTCGGCCGGCGACTGGGCGGAGCAGGCGGCGGCGAGGCCTAAGGGGACAAGCAGCAGGACGTGGCGGCGATGGCGAAGAGAGTTGTTCATGGTCGAGACCTCACGTGCGGAGCAGGGGCGTGGCTCCCGCTCGTTTCGAGATAGGGACCCATGGTAACCCGACGCTCCTTGGGGTGCACTCTTGCATTTGGGTTCGTTGTAGTGTATCAATCGTCACTGTCTGACTTCCAGTCCCCCAGTTCCCGGCGCAGCGGGCCGTTTTCTGGGGCACGCCAGTCAGGCAGTGAGTGCGAACCGAACTCGGTCGCGGAGGAAGATGCAATGTCGCTTGCGAACAGCCCTCAAGCGGGGAAGGGAATCCGGATCCTCGTGGCGGACGATGACCCCGCCGTGCTGGAGTTGATGACTGAGATCCTGCCCCGCCTCGATTGCGAGGTCTTCACCGAAGCGAACGGCGAGGGGGCGATCGCGCGGCAGGGCACTACGCCCGAAGACGCAGGCGCCGACCCGGCGGCGGTTCCCGCAGGGGAAACGGCAGAGAGGACAGAGGAATGACGGGACACTACGCACCGAAGCCCCCCCGGCAGCACGCTGCGCGCTTGGCCGCGGTGGCGGTGCTGCTTTGCGCGCTGGTGGATTGCGGATGCAGAGGGGAGGCAGAGATGACTCAGACGCAGGAGCAGAGCGTGTGGCGGTCGTTGGCGACCATCGGTCGTGAGGTCCCGACGCCGGCGCCCGACCACCCCGGCAACGTATTCCTACTGGGCGAAGAGGTCCGTGTGCCCGTGCCGGCGGATTGCGCCGGGAAGGCGAAGCGGTGGCGCGCCATCGACGACCGCGGAGACGCGGCGGGCGACGGAGGGTTTGGTGAGGCAGGGACCCCGGTTGTGGCCGGCAAGCTGCCCCTTGGCTGGTACCGGTTGGAGTTCCTCGACGCGAGCGGCCAGTCGGTGGGCTGGACGAGTGCTGCCGTCCTCGCGAAGCTCGCGGAACCGGTGCCGCAGGACTCGCCCGTCTGCGTGGACGCGGCAACGGCGTGGTTCGCGCGCCACTACCGCCCCGACGATGCCAAGCATCAGGAGATCTTCGCAGAACTGGCGGCGCTTGCCGGCGTCAACTGGATTCGCGACCGGATGAGCTGGGGCGAGGAGGAACCGGCGGCCGGCGAGCTTGCCGAGAACACGCTCTACGACAGCTCCGCCACGCTGCAGGCCAAACACGGGCTGAAGGTGTTGCAGGTCTTCCACGGAACGCCGGGCTGGGCGGTGGACAAGGAACTCGACGGCGACGAAGGCGGCCGGCGGTTCCCAAGAGACCTCCGGGCGATGTCCCAGTTCTGCAAGTCCATGGCGCAGCGCTACAGGGGAAGGGTGCTCGCGTGGGAGCCGTGGAACGAAGCCAACATAGACGGCTTCGGCGGCCACACCATCGACGACATGTGCACACTGCAGAAGGCCGCTTACCTGGGCTTCAAGGCGGGCGACCCCGACCTGCTGGTTTGCTGGAACGTGTACGCGGGGTCGGGCGGCGCACTGCACACGGAGGGCGTACTGGAGAACGAGGCGTGGCCGTACTTCCAGACGTATAACGTTCACTCGTACAGCCCGCCCGCGGCGTATCGCGACCAACACGCCGGCGCCTTGACGGCCGCCTGCGGGCGGCCGCTGTGGATCACGGAGTGCGGGATCCACCTGCCCTTTGCGACCAAGGGGCCGTGGGGCGACCTGACCCCGAAGGACGAGATCCGTCAGGCGGAGTTCGTTGCGCAGTCGTATGCGAGCAGTCTGTTCGCCGGCGTGAACCGGCACTTCTTCTTCATCCTCGGTAACTACCTGGAGGGCGCCATCCAGTTCGGGCTGCTGCGGAACGACCACACTCCGCGCCCGGGCTACGTTGCCCTGGCAACCGTGGGACGGCTGCTGGCGGGCGCGCGGTGTGTGGGACGAGTGGAGACCAGCAACGCGAAGACGCACGTCTATGCCTTCCGGGCCCGGCCCGACGGCGCAGAACGAGACGTGCTTGTCGGGTGGGCAGACGAGCCAACACCGTGCTCGCTGCCGGAGGGGCTGTCTGTCGAGCGCGCCTACGACTACCTCGGCCGCAAGCTCGACGGCGGTGTGCCCGCTGAACTGCAGACCGCAGCTCGATTCCTGGTGCTGCCGGCGGGCGAAGCCGGCAAGCTCTCCCTGGAGGCGCCAGCGTCGCCGTCGGAACACCGCCCCGGAACGCCTTCAGCGGTCGTCCTCCAGCTCCAGATGCCGCACTCCTCGACCCGACTCGGCCAGCAGGCATACGAAGTCGATCCGACGACGGCTGTCGAGCTGCCACTGCTGGCCTACAACTTCGGCAACAAGCCCGTCACCGGGACCGTCACGGCTGAGTCGCTGCCCAAGGGCTGGGAGCTGACGCCAGCTTCCGCTCAGGTGGGGGTGGCCTCGCAGGACCGCGGCCCTGTTCGGCTCCGCGTCTCATTGGGCGGCCAAGGCATGGCCTTTGGCGGCTGGGTGAAGCTCCGCGGCGACTTTGGTGAAGCGGGTCGCCCGGTTCTGGCGTTCCGGCTGGTCTGCCCGGCCGACAAGCTGAAGCCCGCCGAGACGCGACCGATCAAATCAGCAGCGTCCCTCGACAAGTGGGAAGACAACATCGTCGGCGGCGCCAAGATGACCCATCACGCGACGGACGATGGCGGAGTGCAGTTCGACATGCAGTTCGGCGAGACAGACCCGTGGAGCTACCCCAAGCTATCGCTCAGCCGGGAGGAGATTCCCGCCCAGAACTTCGATGGTCTGGCGCTGACCGTGCAGTTGCTCGAAGGCAAGGGCGCGTGCCGCCTCCAGTTCGTCGAGGAGAACGGCGCATCGTACCTCGCGGACCTCGGGGTGAAGCCGGAGGTCCGGACCCCGCAGCGCGTGGTCGCGCTGTGCACCCAGTCAGGCTGGGGTTCCTGGTCCAAACCCGACCCCGACGGCAAGCTGCAGCCGGAGAACATCCGAACCGTTCTGGTCGGTATCAACTCGGAGCGGAAGTCCGCGGTGAAGATGGTGATTCGGGACCTGGAGTGGGTGAGGTTCTGAAGGGGCGCGCGCGGCGCGGCGACCGCCTTGCCCATCCGCCTGAGCGGTCTGATCCGTCAGACCAAGCCGAGGCCGCTTCATTCTGGGCGCGGCCCTACGAACCCGCGGCCCGAACCCAATCAACCTCCACCTCCGCCTCTGTCGCCCCCCGCAGTGGGTCCAGCCGCAGGCCGGTGATCGTCCCCTGCCACTTGGGGTTCGCCGACACGTTGAGCCGGTAGGTGTGCCACTCGCCGTCGGCTGTCACTTCGAAGTTCACGAGCTTGTCGCTCCAGAAGCTGGGAGACTGCTCAGTGGCGAAGTAGAGCCCGCCAGGCTTTGCGCCGTCCGCACGGATCTTCATTCGGACCTCGACGGCGGGGATCTTGGTCGCGTCGAGCCTCAGCGCCGGCGAGACAACGAGCACGCCGGGAGCGCCGGTCTTCAGCACCAAGCTCCCCGCGCGTACTTCCGCCGTCAGCATGCCACGCACCGGCCGCCAGCCGTCGAGACCATCGTCGAACTGAAAGTCGAGCGAGCTGGGGGATGGGGGAGAGGGCAGGTCGAGTTGGAGGGTCTGCCCCTCCACGGTCACCGTGTTGTGGTCCGTGTCGGCGGTGACGACCACCCGGTCATGGTCCCACAGCGTGATCGCTGACACGCCGAGAAGCTGCTGCCCCCGGGGGTCGAGATAGACAAGTCCGGCGTTGTCGTCTGTCAGGTAGTCGACGCGGTGCCGTGTCTCCGGCCAATAGGCGGAACACGCGTGGAGGTTGCCGTCCTTTGTCCAGGCGACCCAACCGGAACGTGGGAGCACAATCGGGTCCGCTTCGGTGTCGTCCACGGTGAACTCGTCGTCGAGCCGGTTGACGACGAGGGTGAAGCCGTTCGCGTACTCAACGCGAATGCGGCCGTACTCCTTGGTCGGCGGGTTCCAGGGCACGATGTTGGGCACGGTTCCCTGGCGGACCAGGTCTTCCAGCGTGACCCAGGCGTCGTTGTGCCAGTAGCGGACGGCTTGGACTGGCTGCCCGGAGTAGTACTGCTGCAGGTGACCGACGAGCAGGCACTCCGTGAGGTAGTAGCGCCAGTTCGCGAAGTCGTGGCAGACGTAGCCGCCGTTCCCGTAGAGCAGTTCGCAGCAGCGGTAGTCGTCAAGCTGCGCGTCGTCGTTGCCAAACGTCGTCGTGCCTGAGTGGAACCGCTGGAACGGCGGCATTTCGTAGAAGCGGTACATCAGCCCGATGCCGTTGAACCCCGACAGGTGCTGAAGGCGGCGTAGCTTGAACTCGGGGGAGAAGAGCCGGTGGTGGCCGTCCTGCACTCCGAAGTCGCCGGTATCCACAAACTCGCCCAACAGATGCTGGTCGCTCAGCGTCTCCGAACCCAGCGGCCCGCCAAACGTCGCCTTCATGGACCGGGCAAGCGCCTGCTGATGCCCCAGCGTCTGCCGCATCGAGCGCGACCCACCTTCGACCGCCCAGTCGTGCCAGGACCAGGGGGCGGCGCCGGAGGTCATCTGGTCGGTGAAGCAGGCGTTGGGCGCGAACTGCTTGGCGATCTCCTCGTCACCCCGCTTCGCCACAGGCAGCCAGTCTGCGGCGCGCAGGTAGTCCACCGGCTTGCCATCCGCACCCAGGGCAAAGTGCGCCAGGCCTCGTCGGTAGCTCGGCGAGTAGTCGCGCAGAATGCGGTAGTTCGTCCGGAAGCTGAGGCGCCCCATCGTCTTGCCCAGTTCGCACAACTCGCGCAGCTCCTGGACCGAACCGACGGAGGGGTTCGGCGGGTGGCCCGGCAGCCACATGGAGTCGGGCAGCAGCGCATCCCACCCGCCGACTTCCCAGTTCTGCAGGACGGTGTAGTAGCTCTGTTTGCCGCGGCTGATCGCCTTGAGGACCTCGAGGAAGTGCTTCAGCGCGGAGGCAGGTTGACCGCCCCAGGAGTCGACGAAGACGCTCTTCGTCAGGAAGTCGCGGTACTCGCTCGGCTGCTGCCGAGGCAGCGGCACCACCTCCCACAGGTTTCTCGCGAACCGAAGCTCCAGGACCTCGTGGGGGGGCAGGTAGTTGCCTGCGGTATCGGGTTCGTAGACCACCTGCAGGGCGGCCGGGAACGGCTCCGTACCGTGGTTGCTCTCATTCGTCGCTTTCCACCGGGTGCCCTCGCTCTCTTCCATCACCCAGTGCGCAGTGAACCAGAAGTCGCCTTTGACGCTGTAGATCGTCTTCGGCCACCACGTCTGTCCGTACGGCTCCGAGTAGCGTGACAGGTCCAGCCGGCGCCACTCCTCCAAGCCCTGCGCCAGCCCGGGGTCGATACCGGTGACGGCGGAGTTCCACCGCTTTGCAGGTGTGGAATCTTCGGACACCGCTCCGGGAGCTTCAGCCTTGGAGGCCGTCCCGAGGGCGGGCCCGGTGATCGCGACACGAAGTACCTCCCCGTCGATCTCAGGCTGAAGGGCCAGCGGGATCGCCAGGTCGGGCGCCCCGGCCGGCCCGAGCGCTGCCGCGCCGGCAAGGGGACGGAAGCGAACGCCGTTGACCGCCACCTCGATGCCGCTCAACCCACGAGAGGCGTCATACGACACGCGCGCCGCGCCGACGCGACCAAGGTCAACGGGCGCGGCGCGGCACGGTGAAGCGAGGACAACCAGGGCGGCACCACACTGCAGCAGTCTGCGCGTCGCCGCGCGGATCTGGCCACCCGCGCCTCGGAGAAGGAGAGGAACACGACGGTGGAGCCGAGAGTCCACACCTTCGCAGGTGTGGACTCTCGCCAGGTACCGCGACGGTGAAGTGGGTCTGAGGTTACAGCTCATAGGTTCTCGATGGGCGCAGAGAGGACGGGGGCGCCTGTTCCGGCACTGGTTGCTTCGACCACAGCGGACCGCCAAAGCCTCCCGCTCTGCGCTTTCTCCTGTTGTCGCTGATCGGCCCCGTCCACTGCCTCGCGGTGAATGGGCACTCCATTCACTGCCACACCGCCAATTTCACCGGCGCCCCATCTGCGGGCATCTTCACCAGGAACGTGAAGCCGCACTTGCCTTCCTCGTCATCCGTCGGCCAGGCGTTGTACCACGGTTCCCCCAGAGCGCCGGGGCCGAGGTCGTGGAAGCCTTCGGCGTCAAACTGACGCACGTGAAGCGGCAAGCCTGGGTCGAGGGCGCTGACGCGGATCGGCACCCAGTCGGCGCCGCCCGAGACTTCGCACTCGACGCGGCCGTCTGCCGCGATAACGTGCGGCGGGGCCGTTGATTCCACTTCGCCGATGGAAGCGACGACTGCGAAAGGGTCGAGGGCCCAGCGTCGGCGCTCCTGCTCCATCACGGTGGCGTCGGAGGAGTTGTCGCCCCAGACCATCTGCACGGCGCTGTAGTTGATCTGGCTGCTGGCGGGGAGGACGCTCACCGGCTCGCGTGGCACCAGCGCGACATCCCGGGCGTAGGCGCCGTCGGGCTCGTCGTCGGCACCGGTGCAGAAGGCGTAACAGCCGGGGCGGATCACGGGGTCACCGAACTTGACATCCCAGTCCAGCAGGACGAAGCCGGCATTGCCGGTGATATCGCTGCACGGGAGCCCCTGGTCCAGCGCATTGCTGGCGCGGTACAGGCAGGCGAACGGGTGCTCGCCCAGGGGGACACCGTTGACGACGACTGTGCGCTTGTACGTCAGCTCGCCTTCCACCGGCTTGCCGTCCTGGCCGGTATAGGCGAACCGCATGAACGCCATCGGGTTGAAGGCGTGATGCCGGAGGAAGAAGAGCGGGGCTGGACGCTTGGTGCTGAGGGTGAGGTCCGCCGTGACCTCCAACTCGACTTCGGTGAAGACCCTTGTCATATCCTCATGCGCGACCTGCCACACGTGCACTGCCCCACTCACAGCACCATCGGGCGTGGCGGCCGCCACGGCGTACTCGATGAGAAACGGCCCCGTCTCGCGGAACACGACAGCGGCCGGCATGAGCCCCTGGTACTTGTCGTTCTCGTCGTAGTACCCAAAGAACGTCGGCAGAATCGCCGACACCGACCGAACGCGTTGCTGGCTGTAGACCCGCCGGAAGTCGTTGAGACGCAACTCATTGCCGGGCTTGATGGCAGAAGAGGCCCAATTCCCCCAGCCCCGGCCACGTCTCGCCGTCGCTGGTGAGCACGAGGTTCTCGAGATGCAGCTCCACCAAGTGCGGTCCGGAACGAAGCGAGTGCAGATGCGGCCGCGGCACGGTGCCGCGCGAAGTGAACCGTTTGCCGCCCTGCACCAGCCACACTTCCGCCACGCTGCAGAACTCCTGCTCGCCCTCACCTTCGAGCGCGCGAACCATGGCGTCCTTCGACGCCTCGACCTCGACCTGGAACAGCTCCGACGCAATGCGGCACCGGTCAATGCCGTTGCTGAGGCGGAGACCCGACCCGCAGCCGTTGAGGACGAGGGAAAGGAACAGGCCCAGCAGTGGTAGTCGGGTCGGCATGGTGCACCTCCTGTCAGGCCGAGATTCGTCGCGGACGTGGGTCTTCCTGCCGGTCGGGAGACACGGGGAAGGGGAGACACGGAGACTTGACGAGGGAGAGCGCGCCCGATCGGTCTGATCGGGCCGCCCCAAACCAGTCATGGGCAAGATTCGTGTAACACGCCCTCGCTGCCGCCAGGCAGATACCCCCGCAAACTGTAGGTTTTGTACACATGCTCAGTCTCCCCACACTCCTTGCCCAAGAACTCTCGCTCCAGCAGTCTCAGGTTGACAACGCGCTGAAGCTGCACGCCGAAGGCGGCACGGTCCCCTTCATCGCTCGCTACCGGAAAGAAGCTACCGGCGAGATGGATGAAGTCCAGCTCCGCAACCTGTTCGACCGCCATGCGTACCTGACCGAGCTGGCGGAGCGAAAGCAGACCGTCCTCAAGTCCATCGAGGAGCAGGGCAAACTGACGCCGGAGTTGCGCCAGAAGGTCGAGGCGTGCCTGCAGAAGACAGAGCTTGAGGATCTATACCTACCCTACAAGCCCAAGAAGCGCACCCGTGCTACGGTGGCGCGAGAGAAAGGGCTGGAGCCGCTGGCGGAGTTCATCAAGGCGCTGAATGCGCCGGAGGCGGCAGCAGCGGACCTGTTCGCGGAAGCGGGCAAGTACCTGTCTGAAGAGAAGGGCGTCAGCTCGGTCGAGGAAGCCCTGCGGGGCGCCTCTGACATCCTGGCGGAGGGCGTCTCGGAGCAGGCGGAGCTGCGGGCGCACTTGCGGACCTACTTTGCTGAGGAAGGCTGGTTCGTCTCTCGGGTAAAGGACGAATTCGCCGAAGGCACCACGAAGTACGAGATGTACCGCGACTACCGGTCACGCGTTCAGGACATCCCGCCGCACAATATGTTGGCGCTCCGGCGCGGCGAACGCGAGGGCGTGCTCACGTTCGACGTCGAGTTCGACGAGGCAAAGGTCCAGGCGTACCTGGAAGGGCAGGCAAGCCACGCTTCCGCCGAGACGGTCCGTGGCTTCTACCGCGACATGCTCAAGGACGCTTTCGAACGCCTGATGCAGCACTCGCTCATGGGGGAGGTGCGCCTGGAGAAACGGAAGGCGGCGGATGAGGCCTCGATCAAGACATTTGAGATCAACCTGCGGAACCTGCTGTTGGCCAGCCCCGCCGGTATGCGGCCGACGCTCGGAGTCGACCCCGGCTTTCGGACCGGGTGCAAAGTTGTCGCGCTGGACGGGACCGGCAAGCTGCTGGAGAACATGACCCTCTACCCGCACACGGGCGACGCGCGGCGTCGCGAGGCTGCCGACATGCTCAAGACCCTGGCTGAACGGCACGGCATTGAGCTGATCGCCATCGGGAACGGCACCGGCGGCAGGGAGACGGACCAGTTCGTCAAAGAGGTCGTTGCCGAGGCGAAAATCAAGGCGACGACGGTCATGGTGAGTGAGTCGGGGGCTTCGGTCTACTCCGCCAGCCCGGTAGCCGGCGAGGAGTTCCCCGACAAGGACGTGACCGTCCGCGGCGCTGTGAGCATTGGCCGTCGCCTCCAGGACCCGCTGGCCGAATTGGTCAAGATCGACCCGAAAGCCATTGGCGTCGGGCAGTATCAGCACGACGTCGACCAGTCGCTCCTGGCCAAGAAACTTGGGGAGACGGTGGAGAGCTGCGTCAACTACGTCGGGGTCGATCTCAACACGGCGTCGGAGCAGCTCCTCAAGCACGTCTCCGGCCTGACCTCGACCCAGGCGAAGGAAATCGTCAAGCGGCGGAACGAGAAGGGTCCCTTCAACAGCCGCCGCGAGCTGCTGGATGTTGCCAAGTTCGGGCCCAAGGCCTTCGAGCAAGCGGCGGGCTTCCTGCGCATCCGGGGCGGCGAGAACCCGTTGGACAGCACCGCAGTGCACCCGGAAAGCTACCCCGTGGTGGAGCGCATGGCGACCGATCTGGACGTGTCGCTGGAGGACATTGCCAAACACGCCGACCGGTTTGCCAAGCTTGAGCTGAAGCAGTACGTCACAGAAGCAGTCGGCGAGCCGACCCTGCGGGACATCGTTTCCGAGCTGCAGAAGCCCGGTCGCGACCCCCGCGCGGAGTTCAAGTACGCCGAGTTCAAGAAGGGGGTCAACGCCCTCGCTGACCTGGAAGCCGGCATGGTCCTCGAAGGAGTCGTGACGAACGTCGCCGAGTTCGGGGCCTTCGTGGATCTTGGCGTCCATCAGGACGGGCTCGTCCACGTCTCCCAGATGGCGAACCGCTTCGTCAAAGACCCAAAGGAAGTCGTCAAAGCTGGGCAGGTAGTCAAGGTTGAGGTGCTGGACGTCAACAGCGACCTCAAACGCATCAGCTTGTCGATGAAGTCCCAACTCCCCGACGCCGGGGCCGAAAGCAGGCCGCGTCCGCCGAGACAGCGGAGCAGGGGAGAGGGCGAGCGCCGGGGCGAGGGAACACCAAGACCGCAGCCGCAGAACAGGGCAACTGGGCGCAGGCGACCGCAGCCGCAGCGGAGTGCCGTGCAGGATCGCCGACCGAAGGCACAAGGCCAGGGCGAGCGAGACAACCGCTCGAACCAGCAGGGCCGGGAAGAGCGAGTCGCCCGGCCGAAGCCGGTTGAGAAGACCGGCGGGTTCACACTGCAGGAACTGGCGAACAAGTTCAACCAGGGCGGGTGAGCAGCGCCACGCCCGGGCTCGCTGGCTGGGGGACAGATGCCCCCAGCCAGCGGCAGGAGAAGGCGGGCGGGACTCAGATGAACAGCGTCATCGTGGCGTCGTCCGACTCTCCGAGGAACGAGGCTACGCCGCCGACCTCGATGCCGTCGATGAGTTCCTCGCGCTTGATCCCCATGACGTCCATGGACATGGAGCAGGCCACCAGCTTCACGCCGCCGGCTTGAGCCAGGGCCAGCATCTCGGGCAGGCTATCCACGTTCTTCTGCTTCATGACGTGCTTCATCATTGCCGTGCCCATGCCGCCCATGTGCATGTTGGCTATACTCGCGAAGGTTAGGAATACACCGAAGCTATTGCACAAGTTCGACGCCTCTGCGTGCACAGCAGTGTGTTGGGTGCTCACCACACGCCCCCGGGTGAAGTTCTGCGAACTTCCACTTCGGTGTATTCCTAACCTTCGCGAGTATAGCCCGCATGACCGGAGGGGTGCAGGTAGACCTTCTCGTACGGGAGACCAGCCTCCTTGAGCGTCTTCTCAACGGCGCCAGTGCCGCCCGCGGTCATGTCGAACAGTTTGACGAGGGCGGTGCCTTGGGTGGTGGTGTAGGTGCTCTCTCGGCCGAAGAGGACATCGGCGACGGTCCGGCCCTGGCGGTTTGCCGGGCCGGCCAAGGGAATGAGCTTGGGCTCGCCGGTGACAGTGTGTAGGACCTCGACCGCATCGCCTGCAGCGTAGATGTCGGGGTCAGAGGTGCGCATGCGCTCATCGACTTTGATGCCGCCGCGCGGGCCGAGGTCAATCCCGGCCTGTTTCGCCAGGGAAGTCTCGGGTCGGACACCGACAGCCAGCACCACAAAGTCCGCCGTCAGGGCGTTACCGTCGGCAAGCTCCACGCGGACCCGCCCGCCCTCCTCCCGGAAGGCGGCGGCCGCCGCACCCACATGCACGCGCACGCCGTGCCAACGCAGGTGTTGCTCGACCTCCCGAGCCATCTCCGGGTCGAGCGGCGCCATGACTTGGTCCAGCAGCTCCACCACGTCCACTTCAAGCCCGCGGTGGCGTAGGTTTTCCGCCATCTCCAGCCCGATGTACCCGCCGCCGATGACCACTGCGTTTCGGGCGCCGCCGGCCACCTCGGCCTTGAGGCGCTCCATGTCGAGAATGTCTCGCAGCACCAACACCTTGGGATGGTCGATGCCCGGCAGAGTGGGCCGGATTGGGCTGGCGCCGGGGCAGAGCACCAGCTTGTCGGACGCCTCTTCATACGCGCGGCCCGAGTCCACCTCGGTGACTTGGACCTGCTTGGCTGCCCGGTCGATCGCCTTGACCTCGTGCCCCACGCGAACGTCAAGATCCAGCGCCGCCTTCAGGCTGTCCGGTGTCTGCAGGAGAAGCGACGCCCGGTCCGCGATCGTTCCGCCGATGTGGTAGGGAAGGCCGCAGTTGGCAAAGGAGACGTGTTGCCCCCGTTCGAGGACGATGATTTCGGCGTGCTCGTCGAGCCGTCTTGCACGTGCTGCGGTGGAAGCGCCCGCGGCAACTCCACCGACGATGACCAGTTTCATGTTGTGTCTCCCTCGAGAGGGTGTCGTCAACCAGAGCCGCGAACGTGAGAGAGCGGCCGGCGGCGGTGTTCCCAGGCGACGTGGTCCTCGGCCGACGAAGCTGCGAGGTCGCGCATTCGCCTTCGGGAACGTAGCCCGACGCACCAGCAGCGGGGGCTCTCGGCTTGGCGCCTCAGGCTACGCAAGGCCCAGGCGCCGGCCAGTCCAAGAGCAACAGAGACTCCACAGGTCCGCCGCGTTGCAGGCAGTCTGTGGAGGCCGGGCGCTCAGATCGCTTCCCGACCCTCACGACCCCTCTGCTCCCAGAATCCTGCGGACGATCTCCGTGTTCTCGCCCACTTGGTCGCGGCACCTCTGCCACATGCCGACGATCACGACGTCGGTGGGCTTGATGTGCTCGTAGGCGAACCGCAGCGCAGCTTCGACGCCCTCTTCGCCGGCGGGCTTGCGGTTGGCCGCCAGCACCTTGAAGACGATGCACGGCTTGGAGGCTTGGGCGACGAAGACCGCCATTCGCTGACGGGCGCCGTCGTCGTAGACCTCGTGCGCCCGGTCGATTTCGCGGCTGGAGACCAGGGAGTAGACGGTATAGAAGCAGCACTGGTAGAAGTCCACGTCCCAGCCTTCGCTGGCGATGTGGTCGATGACCTCTGGGAGATGGGTGCCGACGCCGACCAGCACGCCCGTGCCGCGGAGTCGTTTGAGCTTCTCTCGAAGCTCCGGCATGCGGTCGGCGATGAAGTAGCGGTCCGCGTTCTCGCCGAAGACCTGGATGCCGATTGGCTTGGGATCGACGCTCAGGATCTGCTGAACTTCTTCGTCGAAGGAGGGACCTCTGTCGTCAACGCCGAAGGAGAAGTAGCGTGATCAGTGAGACCCCAACCGCCCGAATGGCCGAACTGCAAGCTGGCGAAGCCGTGTTCGATCAGGACGCGCCCAGCGATGAGATGTACTGGCTCGTGGAAGGGAGGGTTTCCCTCGTACGGCGTTTCGGCGCGGAGACGCGCAAGCTCGCCAGCGTCGGTCCTGGGGGCTTCTTCGGCGAGATGGGGCTGGTGCGCGAGACCATCGGCGCACCGCCACGGCGATTGCCGACACAGCCATCAAGTTCGTCTGCCTCAATCGAGAAGAACTCGACGTTAATACTACAACCGTACTTAGCTCGGGGCAGGTCTCCGACCGCCCCGAAACGCTTGACCGGAAGGTCTCAAAGGGCTGCGAATCCACGGGATTCGAGGAGACCTGTCGGTCCGGGGAGCGGCGGGGTCAGGAGACCCTCGCCGAGCACATTCGCGCTAAGTACGGTTGTAGTATTAAGCTGCGCCTTGATCCGCAGTTCTTCGCTCGGGGCAGGTCTCCGACCGCCCCGAAACGCTTGACCGGAAGGTCTCAAAGGGCTGCGAATCCACGGGATTCGAGGAGACCTGTCGGTCCGGGGAGCGGCGGGGTCAGGAGACCCTCGCCGAGCA
>Ga0210051_1001955_pt1 | contig 20851 bp, 17 predicted proteins | sample CryGey092014_all_FD_185464 | JGI IMG/M metagenome (GOLD analysis project Ga0210051, IMG submission 185464) | Groundwater microbial communities from aquifer - Crystal Geyser CG23_combo_of_CG06-09_8/20/14_all (SPAdes) (version 2) | ecosystem: Environmental > Aquatic > Deep subsurface > Groundwater... | reverse complement strand
AGGTTCAGCATGTGGAGTTGGCAAGGGATGTGGCAAAAAGGTTTAATTCGTTGTATGAAAAAGATATTTTTAAAATCCCTGAAGTAAAAATTAAGAAAGAAACCGCGCGCGTTATGGGGCTTTCAAACTCGGAAAAGAAAATGAGCAAAAGCGATGCCGGTGAAAATAACGCGATTAATTTATTGGACACTCCGGATGTTATTTCAAAAAAAATAATGGCTGCCGCAACGGATTCTGAAAATAAAATTCTCTTTGATATAAACCGGCCGGCTATTTATAATTTGCTCGTTATTTATGAATCTTTTTCCGGTTTGACTAAGGGAGAGATAGAAAGTAAATTTGTGGATGGCAAGTATGCCGATTTTAAAAAAGATTTGGCAGAATTGGTTGCGGAAAAATTAAAGCCGATTCGGGAAAAATATAAAGAAATCTCCGAATCGGGCGAAATTGAAAAAGTATTGAAACAAGGCGCGGATAAAGCGCGACCAATGGCTGAAGCAAAACTTAAAGAAGTAAAAGAGGTGATAGGGTTGGGCTAAATAAATTTTCTACGGGCCGTGGCCTAGTGGTTTAGGGCACACGCATGGGGTGCGTGGGATCGCTGGTTCGAATCCAGTCGGCCCGATAGTCCTAATTTGGAAACTTTGTTTCTCGGACCAGTCTTTGTTCTTTAAACAAACCTTAAAACCGTTCTGAAGAAGGAGGATTTTATGAGATGTTCAAGCGCATATTGGAGATGCAGTAACTGCGGCCAGCAACGTATCAAAGAGAAAAGATGTCCGAAGTGCGGCCAAGAGAAGAGGAGAAATGGTAAAAAGGGAAAAAGTACGTGCAGGTCTTTTCCTTCAAAAAACAAGTAAAAGACTTACCCCGGCTCTTTTAATGGCCGGGTTTTACTTTTGTTTAAGATGCAGGTTTTTTTTGAGGCATCTTGTGCAGATTTTTTCACGATGGCCGTCGGGAAAAGTAGCCCATTGCAGATTGGGATATTTGCGTTTTTTTGGTGTTGGATTGTATTTGCCGCGCAAAAGATTTCTTTTGCCGCCCATTTGTGAACCTTTTCCGCAGATCGCGCATTGTTTACTCATGTTGTAAATCAGTTTACAATAGAAAAAGATTTAATTCAAGCGCGCTAAATTTAAAGGAGGGTTAATTATGACCGGAATTGATTTTATTTTTGCGATAGCGGTTTTAATAATGTCAGTTGTTTTTCATGAGGTTTCTCATGGATATTCCGCGTATCTTTTGGGAGACCCTACCGCGAAATACGCCGGCCGTCTTACCTTAAATCCGATTAAACACTTGGATTTTGTCGGTTCTTTGATAGTACCAGCGATTACTTATTTGCTTGGCGGATTTATTATTGGCTGGGCCAAACCCGTTCCGTATAACCCTTATAATTTAAAAAATCAAAAATGGGGACCGGCTATCGTCGGTGCTTCCGGCCCCTTGGCCAATTTCTTTTTGGTTGCCGTTTTCGGTCTTTTGATTCGCTTTTCCAGTTTTTTGTCTTTTTTGCCGCCCGCTTTTTGGCAAATTGCCATCCTGATCGCCTTCATTAATTTGATTTTGGGAGTTTTCAATTTAATTCCTATTCCGCCGCTTGACGGCTCTAAACTTCTTTTCGCGCTTTTGCCTTATCAGTGGAGACATGTTCAGGATTTTTTGGAACGCTATGGTTTTTTCATTTTAATTTTTTTCATTATCTTTTTTCTGCGGCTGCTATTGCCGGCAGTACTTAGTTTGTTTAAACTGATTACCGGAGTTGCCTTTTGATTTTTTATAAACGTGTCATTTGGTTAACAAATGACACGTTTTTTCTTCTCCTCAATTAAGAAATTTGCCTAGTTTTGCGGCAGATGATACAATGAAGGTGTTATGTTGGAGGAAGTTTTAGATAAAAAGTTCGACGAATATCAATCCGTTGTTTTGGGGGCGGTGGATTTTAAGTTTCAGAGAATGGAAGAGAGAATAGATGTTTTTGAAGAAAAGGCGAGAAAAGAGATGTCGGAGATAAGAGGCGAAATTCGCAATTTGACCAACACATTAGAGCATTTTCTTCATAGACTCACTAATTATAGAGTCCACCATGCTTTTCAAAACAAACTCTCTTCGGTACAATTCATGTTACAACGACAAGCAAGCCAACCCATTATTCTTAACATGCCTCAAAAGTCCAGAATTGGGTGGGGTTATACAAAACGTTGATAAAAGGTTTTTTTTTGGGGTAACTTAAAAGTAGAAAGGTCAAAATTTAAAAATAATTATTAATTAAATCATATTTACATATGAGTTGCAAAAAATTTATTTTCGCTATATCTTTTTTAGTCGTTTTCGGTTTTATATTTAATCTTGGAGCGCCGAACGTAAAAGCAATGACAATTGCCGAACTGCAGACAATGATTCAACAACTCCAGCAACAAATTGCCCAGCTTCAAAAGCAATTAGCCGAAATTCAAGAAAAACCAGTGGTTTGGTCTCATGATTTTAATATTAATTTAAGGATTGGAAATTCGGGCGCAGAAGTTACAGCGCTGCAAACTGCTTTGTCAAAAGAAGGATTATATACGAGAGAGGTTACCGGCATATTTGACGAATATACCGCCTCGGCCGTAGTTGGTTTTCAAGAAAAAAATACAAGTGAAATTTTAACTCCTTGGGGACTGGAACGCGGAACTGGATTTGTTGGAAAAACTACTTTGGCTAAACTAAATGAACTTTATGGATATGAAGTAGAAAAAGCAGAAGAATATTCTGAAAGTTTTGAAGATGATTTTGGCGGGTGGACAACTGACTACTATTTACAATGTGAATTTGATAATCCACCTTGTTCACCGCTTGAATGGAGTATTACCAGATCAACAGCGCAGGCATACGATGGCGCTTACTCTTTAATGGGTTACCTTAACGGAGACCATGATGACGGGACAATTTGGGTTGAGCGCGCTTTTGAAGCAGCTGCCGATTCAGAAATTAATGTTGAGATTAGTTTTTATCTTTGGAGTATTTCTCAGAGTGATTTAAATACTTGGCCGGTACTGGCTTATATTGGATTGAGTAACCCCGAAGAAGAGCTTGATTTTAACATTATTGGTAGAACAGACGAAGTTGCCGGATGGAAGAAATATTCCTACTCAACACAATTAAGAACAAATTCTGATGGTACATTGTGGGTTGCTTTTGGATTTGGAGCTACCGGGGAAACAGAAAGAATCTATTTTATGGATTTAGTTAGCGTTAAGATTGAAGAAATTGTCGAAAAAGAATGCTATTCCAATAGTGATTGTTCAGCAACCCAATTCTGTGAATTTCCAACAGGAGAATGTAAAGGGCCTGGAATATGTGTTCAAAAACCAGAAATTTGTCCTACCTTATATGATCCTGTTTGTGGTTGTGATGGAAAAACTTATTCAAATGATTGTTTTAGAAAAATGGCTAAAGTTTCTAAAGATTATGATGGAGAATGTAAAACCACAACTTGTACAGATACAGATGGTGGAAAGAATTACTATGTGAAAGGAAGCGTTTCCATATGTTATTTAACTTCAGAAGGTTCAAAATATTCAGGTTCAGAAGGTTCAGAAACATGTACTTCTCCTGTATATGATACTTGCACACAATGCACAGGTCTCTGCCCAACAAATGATAAAGATTGTGAAGTGTCTTGTGGAGCAGTAAAAGAATATTATTGTGGAAAAAACGAAGCGGGTACCAGCGCTGTGACAGCAGGAATTATCCAGTCAGAAACTTATGTCTGTCCAAACGGCTGTGAGGATGGTGCTTGCATAAAAGGAGAAGAACCTTATTGTAGTGCTGTAGGAACTAGAAGTGAAGGCTGGTATCAGCACAACGAATTGATTAAATATGACAATTGTGATGGATGCCATGCAGTCTGCAAAGCTACAGGAACTAACTTAGAAGGTTGGTATAGCTCCTGTACCAATAACCTTATTAAATCGGAAAAATGTGGAGAAGTAACTTGCTTAGGAGAAGGAGAAGGTTATGCTGTTGTTCCTAATGCTCCAAAATGTTGCTCAGGCTTAACTAGCATAGGTTGTGAGAAGCCTGACAGCGAAGGTAATTGTCAACCTTGTGAAGGGGCTTTCTACTGTACATATTGTGGAAATGGTATTTGTGGTCTTGGAGAGAATATATGTAATTGCCCAGAAGATTGTTGCAAGAATTATGATGGAGAATGTAAAACCGTGACTTGTTCTTCGGAATCTATAATTGGCGATGCCAATGGAGATGGGGATATAACCCTTGCTGATGCCAGTTTGGTCAATGATGTATATTTTGGAAGAAAGCCCAAACCTTCTAATATTTGCTGTCTGGACGCTAATGGCGATGGTGATATCACTCCAAGAGATGTTCAATACATAAAGAGCTATTATATGAAAGACGGCGGGGAAACAGGCAATGTTGGGAAGAAATGTGTTGAAGAAGGATATTCTGAAAGTTTTGAAACAGGATTTGGCGGGTGGACAACTGACTACTATTTACAATGTGAATTTGATAATCCACCTTGTTCACCGCTTGAATGGAGTATTACCAGATCAACAGCGCAGGCATACGATGGCGCTTACTCTTTAATGGGTTACCTTAACGGAGACCATGATGACGGGACAATTTGGGTTGAGCGCGCTTTTGAAGCAGCTGCCGATTCAGAAATTAATGTTGAGATTAGTTTTTATCTTTGGAGTATTTCTCAGAGTGATTTAAATACTTGGCCGGTACTGGCTTATATTGGATTGAGTAACCCCGAAGAAGAGCTTGATTTTAACATTATTGGTAGAACAGACGAAGTTGCCGGATGGAAGAAATATTCCTACTCAACACAATTAAGAACAAATTCTGATGGTACATTGTGGGTTGCTTTTGGATTTGGAGCTACCGGGGAAACAGAAAGAATCTATTTTATGGATTTAGTTAGCGTTAAGATTGAAGAAATTGTCGAAAAAGAATGCTATTCCAATAGTGATTGTTCAGCAACCCAATTCTGTGAATTTCCAACAGGAGAATGTAAAGGGCCTGGAATATGTGTTCAAAAACCAGAAATTTGTCCTACCTTATATGATCCTGTTTGTGGTTGTGATGGAAAAACTTATTCAAATGATTGTTTTAGAAAAATGGCTAAAGTTTCTAAAGATTATGATGGAGAATGTAAAACCACAACTTGTACAGATACAGATGGTGGAAAGAATTACTATGTGAAAGGAAGCGTTTCCATATGTTATTTAACTTCAGAAGGTTCAAAATATTCAGGTTCAGAAGGTTCAGAAACATGTACTTCTCCTGTATATGATACTTGCACACAATGCACAGGTCTCTGCCCAACAAATGATAAAGATTGTGAAGTGTCTTGTGGAGCAGTAAAAGAATATTATTGTGGAAAAAACGAAGCGGGTACCAGCGCTGTGACAGCAGGAATTATCCAGTCAGAAACTTATGTCTGTCCAAACGGCTGTGAGGATGGTGCTTGCATAAAAGGAGAAGAACCTTATTGTAGTGCTGTAGGAACTAGAAGTGAAGGCTGGTATCAGCACAACGAATTGATTAAATATGACAATTGTGATGGATGCCATGCAGTCTGCAAAGCTACAGGAACTAACTTAGAAGGTTGGTATAGCTCCTGTACCAATAACCTTATTAAATCGGAAAAATGTGGAGAAGTAACTTGCTTAGGAGAAGGAGAAGGTTATGCTGTTGTTCCTAATGCTCCAAAATGTTGCTCAGGCTTAACTAGCATAGGTTGTGAGAAGCCTGACAGCGAAGGTAATTGTCAACCTTGTGAAGGGGCTTTCTACTGTACATATTGTGGAAATGGTATTTGTGGTCTTGGAGAGAATATATGTAATTGCCCAGAAGATTGTTGCAAGAATTATGATGGAGAATGTAAAACCGTGACTTGTTCTTCGGAATCTATAATTGGCGATGCCAATGGAGATGGGGATATAACCCTTGCTGATGCCAGTTTGGTCAATGATGTATATTTTGGAAGAAAGCCCAAACCTTCTAATATTTGCTGTCTGGACGCTAATGGCGATGGTGATATCACTCCAAGAGATGTTCAATACATAAAGAGCTATTATATGAAAGACGGCGGGGAAACAGGCAATGTTGGGAAGAAATGTGTCGAAGTTGGAACCTGTACCGATTCTGACGGCGGAAAGAATTATTATGACAAGGGCACCGTTTCCCGATGTAATTCGGCCGACGCGGCCTACAAATGCGAAACAGCTACCGATGAATGCGCCTATTGTACCGGAGTTTGTCTAGAACCTCCTTGCGAAGTTACTTGTGGAGCCGTCAAAGAATATTACTGCGAAGGAAGTGAAATTAAATCAGAAACCTATGTCTGTCCAACTGGTTATACCTGTAAAGATGGTGCTTGTATAAAAGTTGTTTCTTCAGCGCCTGCCCCAACGCCTACTTCCTCCGAATGTCTACCTGATGGCACGCTTGTCAAGTTGCCTGATGATCCCAAAGTTTATGTCATCAAGGATTGCAAAAAGAAGTGGATTGAGACAATAGAAGAATTTCAGCAAGGAGGATATGATTGGTCAGATGTTCAAGAAACTTCTCCCGAAGTAGTTAATGCCTATACTGATTACTTGGAAGTAGTGGCTAATCTGATTAAAGCGACTAATCAGAGTAAGGTCTATAAGATTATCAATAACAAACGGTTCTGGATTCCGACAGCTGAAGCATTTACCCAAATGGGTAATGACTGGTTAGATATTCAAGATGTCGATGAATCGAGAATTGAGCAATACCCACGCCTTAGGTTAGCTAAATTAGCTGACGACCCTAAGGTCTATTATCTAACAGAAGACGGCCTCAAAAGACATATTCCATCAGTTGAGGTCTTTAATTCCTATGGTAATGATTGGACGGATATTGCGGAGATTGCATCTATTGAATTGAATGCTTATCCTGATAGTATTCTGATTAGATTAACAGGGGACTACAAAGTATATAAGTTGGAAAACAATCAAAAGAGATGGATTAAGACAGCCGAAGTATTTAATAATTTGGGTTATGATTGGAACAAGATTGCTCCGGTTAATGATACAGAGATTGAGGCTTATGAAGAAGGAGATACGATAGACTAAAACTATTGACACTTTCTTTAGAATAGAATAATATTTTTAGAGTGAGTTTATAGAACTAAAAGTAGCCATAGACAATAGGTGCCGTGAGGATAAATTCTATTTAGGCAAGAATTTTATAGTGAGCTTGTCGAACTATTGGTCTATGGTCATAGGCCATTTTTTAATGACATCATAATGACATCAAAAGAAAAAAAACAAAAAATTATCAATGATTTGGCTGACAAGCTGGCTCGGCAGAAAGCAGTTATTTTTTCTGACTACACTGGTTTAAAAGTCAATCAGGTTCAAAAATTGCGTCGGCAATTAAGAGAGAAACAGATTGATTATCAGGTGTCCAAAAAAACCTTGATTGATTTAGCTTTAAAAAAAGCTGGCCTAGATAAAATTAGGGCTAAAGAATTACCCGGTCAGCTGGTCTTAGTTTTTGGCTATCAAGACGAAATTTCGCCGGCTAAGATTTTATATAATTTCTCCAAAGAGAATGAAGCTCTTAAAATTTTAGCCGGTTTAGTTAATGGAGAATATTTAACAGAAGAAGCAATTATCAGTTTAGCCAAACTGCCTTCAAGAGAGGAACTATTAGCTAAGCTAATAGGCAGTATTTCAGCGCCGTTGTTTGGTTTAATCAACGCTTTCCAAGGCAATTTAAGAAAATTAACTAATCTATTAAGAAATTTGAAACTGGAGACATAGGACTTGAAATTTAATCTTAGGGGTATATAATGGAATAATGTTTCAAGTTTTGAGTTCTAGATTTCAAAAATATATTTATGGCCGAAGAAAAATCCATTAAAGAGGCCAAACCGGCTGTTCGGCCGGCCGCTGCCTCTGATAAAGATAAACCGATAAAAAAAGCTCCTCAAGAGGCAAAGGAGATAAAAGTGCCAGCTAAATTTAAAGATTTAGTTAAACAAATTGAAGAGCTGACTGTCTCAGATTTAGCTGAGTTAGTTAAGATTTTAGAGAATAAGTTTGGGGTGAGCGCCGGGCCAGCCATATCAGCTGCCACAGTGGCTGAAGGCGCGGCGCCAGCTGGCGGAGAAGCCGTTGTTGAAAAAAGCAGTTTTGATTTGGAATTAAAAAGCGGCGGCGACCAGAAAATTGCGGTAATTAAAATAGTTAAGGAAATTACCGGCCAAGGATTAAAAGAGTCCAAGGATTTGGTTGACGGCGCTCCTAAAGTAATCAAGCAGGGACTAAAAAAGGAAGAGGCCGAAGAAATGAAGAAAAAACTGGAAGAAGTCGGCGCTGCCGTTGAACTCAAATAACCAGATCATTCGTTGCCAGACGGTGGACTTAGAATGATAAAAAAAATTATGGCTAAGGAGATTTTAGAAGAGCTTTTCGACTCGCCAGTCAAGGTTAAATTATTGAAATTGTTTTTACGGAATCCGAAGGCGTCCTTTAAATTAAATGAAATAGTCAAGAAAATTAGAAGCGATAATTATAGTTGCCGTCGCCAGATCAAGAAACTGGAAAATATCCGTCTAATTAGCGGTCGAATCAAAAATAAACATAAAGTTTATTCAGTCAATCCTGATTTTGATTTTTATAGTGAGTTAAGAACATTGATACTGAAATCCAGTCCGGCCTCCAGAGAAAAATTATTAAGTCGTATAAAGGGGTTGGGTCGTATTAAATTGACTATTCTAAGCGGTATTTTTATCAACGAAGAAAATTCTCGAGTTGATTTATTCATTGTTGGCGATAGCATTAAGAAAAGAAAACTATTTGTTTTTTTAAGAGACTTAGAAGCGGAAGTAGGCAAAGAAATTGATTATGTTGTTTTTTCCACAGCTGATTTCAATTATCGCTATGATATGTTTGATAGATTTATTCGAGATGTTTTAGAAAAGCCCCACGAGAAATTAATTAATAAATTAAGAATTTAGGGCGTATAGCTCAGCGGTTAGAGCGCTATCCTCACACGGTAGAAGTCTCTGGTTCGAGTCCAGATACGCCCACGTTTTTATGGTTATTACTCCGCATATGTTAGTCGGGGCGGCTATCGGCGCTCAAGCTTCTAATTTTTGGTCAGTTTTTCTTTTGGGGACAGTTAGCCATTACTTGCTTGACGCCTTGCCTCATTGGGACTATCTTTATAAGGTAAAAATCAATAATCCAAACCATATTATGAAAATAGGTCTGGATTTTATTTTGGGGAGCGTTCTTATTTTAATTTTGAGCTGGTCTTCGCCGGTAAAAATTCTAATCCTCATTGGCGCAATAGCGGCTCTGCTGCCTGATATTGCAGAAGTTCTGTATAGCAATTTTAAGTTAGCTTGCTTAAAATGGTCTTCTGAATTCCATCGTAAAATCCATAATTCAAAAAGAATTTCTTTTTGGCCAGGATTGCCTTTAATGCTTCTTGTTTCTTTAACTGCTGTTTGTTTTTTATCAGGTTAAGGGGACAAAAGTGGATAATCTGTGGATAGAAAAATAGATTTTTATCTATGAAATGGCTTAAACAAGCCATTTTTTGTTTTTATTTAGCTGGTTTTTAGCTGATTATTTTGTGTTTGACAGTGATGCCTAAGTGAAATATAATGGGAATAAAGTAACACATTGTGGATAAAGGTGGGGATAAATAGGTAAAACTGTGGATAAAATAGTTATGCTCATCGGTGAATACGAACATACCATTGATGCTAAGAAAAGATTAGCTATTCCGGCTAAGTTTAGGCGTTTTTTTAACCAAGGGGCGGTGATTACTCGCGGCATTGATAATTGTTTAGTTCTTTACCCATTAAAAGAATGGGAAAGCATGGCCAGTAAGCTGGGAAAGTTGCCGGCCAGTCAGATTGAGGCGCGAGGATTTGCCCGGGTAATGCTGGCCGGAGCCATGGCTGTTCAATTTGATAAATTAGGAAGAATTCTTATCCCGGATTATTTGAAAAAGTACGCCTTTCTGAAGAAAAATGCAGTTATTATTGGCTTATATAACCGTTTGGAAATTTGGTCCGGAGAGAAGTGGACGACTTATAAAGGACGAGCCGAAAAAGAAGTTGGCGATTTGGCTTCTAAATTAGGAGAATTAGGTTTATAGACGCATTTGTTTTCTAAAACTCCCGAATTTATTCGTGGAGCTCCAGAAAACTATAATTCACGAGAACCAAGTGAATTAACAATATCTGTAGGGCCTGTAGGGTCGGGCAGCCCCAAATCAACGCTTGTAGAGAGTAGTTAATAGACGCTCATTGAAGTAAGAATCTCCTGACTTCAGTCAAGGAGAGTGTCAAAAAATGCATCAATCAGTTCTCTTAAAAGAAGTTCTGGAATATCTTAACCCGCAACCGGGCCAAAATTTTATTGATTGCACTATTGGTTTGGCCGGTCATGCCTTGCCCATTGCCCAAAAAATTCTCCCTTATGGAAAAATTTTGGGCATTGAATTAGATAAACAAGTTTTAAAAAAGATCGGTCCGGCCGTTGCTCAGCAAGAAAACATTATTTTGAAACAGGGCAATTTCGCTCATTTAGAAAAAATTGTTGAGCAAGTTAATTTCCGGCCAATTAATGGCATCCTCTTTGATTTAGGAATGTCTTCTTGGCAAATTGAGGAAAGCGGTCGCGGCTTTTCTTTCCAAAAAGAAGAACCGCTTCTAATGTCTTATCAAGAAAAAGGATTGACTGCCGAGGAAATAATTAATCAGTGGCCGGAAGAAGATTTAGCTAAAATTCTAAAAGAATACGGGCAAGAAAGATACGCTCGCCAGATCGTTAAACGGATTGAGCAAATCAGACAAACTCAACCGATAAAAACAACCAAACAATTAGTAGAAATTGTTGCTTGGGCGACGCCGGCCAGATACCATCATCAAAGAATCCATTGGGCCACTCGGACATTTCAGGCTTTGCGCATAGCCGTTAATGACGAACTTAACAATTTAAGCAAGGCCTTGCCCCAAGCGAAAGATTTATTAGAAAAAAACGGTTCATTGGCAATTATCTCTTTTCATTCTTTGGAAGACAGAATAGTCAAAAACTTTTTCCGAGAAGCCGCCCAAAAGGGATATTTAAAAATCTTGACCAAGAAACCGATTAGCCCCAGTCAAGAGGAAATAACTTTTAATCCTCGCAGCCGCAGCGCGAAACTGCGAGTCGCCTTAAAACAATGACTGAATACCTTAAATCAAGAAAGATTTCCAGAACCAAATCAAATCAAGGATTGGCTGTTTTGAGCATTTTAATTGTTCTGGCTATTTTTTGTTTAGGTTTCTTTTATATTATTCAAACCAATGGCTTAGTTGAATCAAGTTATCAAATCCGTCAACAAAAAGAATATCTGGGCAAATTAGAAATAAAAAATCAGAAATTAGAGGCAGAAATCGCCAATTGGCAATCACCGGCTAATTTGGAAAGAATAATTGAACCGCTTGGTTTGGTTGAAGCGGACAAAGTGATTTATTTGGAAAAAGAAACGACTGTGGCGGTTAAAAAATAAATGGATAAATATGAGCCAGTGGCGGATTTCTTTTTTGATGATTATTGTTTTTTTAATCGGCGGCATTATTGTCAGCCGTTTATTTTCTCTCCAAATTTTACAATACAATTATTATTCTGCATGGGCCCAGGGGCAGCACGGGATTTATCAGGAATTATTTCCGCAACGCGGCGAAATCTTTATTCAGGATTTAGCCGATGGTCGGCAAAACAATCAGTCAGATTATTATCCTTTAGCGATTAATAAAGAATTTTATCAGATTTATGCCGTTCCTAAAATAATACCTGATAGCCAAAAAGAAAATTTAGCCGATAGATTAGCCGAGCTTTTGGAGTTAGATAAAGAAACTATTTTAGAAAGAATCAGCAAAAAGGACGATCCCTACGAGCCGATTAAGCATAAAGTTAACCAGGAGATAGCCCAAATAATAACCGATTGGCAAATTGACGGATTGGCCATGGCTCCGGAAAACTGGCGATATTATCCCAATGGCTCTTTCGCTTGCCATTTAACCGGCTTCGTTGGCCTTAGGGAAGAAGGAAGAATTGGCCAGTATGGCTTAGAAGGATATTATGAAAACAAATTAAAAGGAAGAGCTGGTTTTTTAAGCGGTAAAAAAGATACAAGCGGCTATTGGATTCCTTCATTAAGGCAGGAGTTCCAGCCGGCCGAGAACGGCGCTGACCTTATTCTGACTATTGACCAGAATATCCAATTTAAAGCGGAGAAAGAATTAAAACAGTTAGTTGAACGCTGGCAGGCGGTTGGCGGGACTATCATTATTATGGAACCAGCCAGCGGAGCTATTAGAGCGATGGCCAACTGGCCAAGTTTTGACCCTAATCAATATAGCCAAGTAGAAGATATTGGTATTTTTCTCAACCCGGCTGTCCAAGAAGTTTATGAACCCGGTTCGGTTTTTAAACTGATTACTCTGGCGGCCGGATTAGACAGCGGCCGAGTTACTCCGCAAACTGTTTATGAAGACAACGGCCAGATTAGAATTAAAGGAAGCATCATCAGCAATGTCAATGGGAAGAGTTACGGCCAGCAAACTATGACTCAAGTCCTGGAGAAGTCGATTAATACGGGAGCCGTTTTTGTCCAACAGGAAATCGGTCAGGATATTTTCCGGGACTACATTCAGCGTTTTAACTTCAGCCAACCAACCGGCGTAGATTTGACAGGAGAAGTCGGAGGCGATATTTCCAATATCTTTACCGATCGGGAAATTAATTTAGCGACTATCTCTTTTGGCCAAGGGATAACGGTTACTCCTCTGGGATTGATTGCGGCTATTGGGACAATAGCTAATCAGGGCAAGTTAATGCAGCCATATTTAGTTGAAAAAATAATTGACAGCGATGGTCTGGAAACCATCAAAGAACCGCATTTAATTAAAGAAGTTATTTCTTCCAAAACAGCTGAGGAGCTGACCAAAATGATGGTTAGCGTGGTCGAAAACGGTTTTGGCAAACCAGCCGGAGTATCTGGATATAACATTGCCGGGAAAACCGGAACAGCTCAAATCCCGGACCCGAAAGAGGGGGGCTATTCTTCTGAAGAAACGATTCATACTTTTGTTGGTTTTGCTCCGGCCTTCAATCCTCAATTTGTTATATTAATCAAGCTGGATCAACCCAAGGGGATAAGTTTTGCCGCTGATTCAACCAGCCCGGTTTTCAAAAAAATGGCCGAATATTTATTTAATTATTTAGAGATTCCGCCGCAATAAAAGTTCAGGGATATATTTTTCAGCTACGCCAAATTTCCCAGCGAGAAATTTGGCTGCCGAGAAATGCTCGCTCTGTCGCCTAAGGCGACAACCGTGCCCGCTCGCATTTCTAGGCCGCTGAAAAACATATCCCTGAATTTCTACAAAAGATAAAATATGAGACGTATTCTTCAATATATTCTCAAAATATTAGCCAAGATAGTTCTCTGGAAATACCATCCGGAGATTATCGGCGTCACAGGCAGCGTAGGCAAAACCAGCGCCAAAGAGGCGATTTATCAAGTGCTTAAAAAGGAGTTTAAGGTTCGGCGCAATATGAGGAATTACAACAACGAGGTGGGCGTTCCTTTGACTATTTTAGGATTGGAAACCGCCGGCCGTTCAATAATGGCTTGGTTGAAAAATTTTCTTAAAGCAGCCGCGGTTATTTTAACCAATAAAGATTATCCCGAGATTTTGATTTTGGAAATGGGCGTGGATAAACCGGGAGATATGAAATATTTGCTTGATTTCATTCCGGTCAAGGCAGGTCTTGTTACGGCCATTGGTCAGTTTCCGGTTCATCTGGAATTTTTTCCGGAAAAAGACAAATTAATTGAAGAAAAAGCCCTTTTAATTAAATCTTTATCTAAAAAAGGATTAGCTGTTTTGAATTATGACGATTTATCGGTCAGAATGCTTGGCGACCGGGTCCCTGCGGGAATTTCAATAATTTACTACGGAATGGGACAAGGAGCTGATTTAAAAATCTTGAATTACAAATTATTTATTAAAGATTTAAAAAGAGGCGATTTCGGGATTAGTTTTAAATTAGAATATCAAGGCAGTTTTGTTCCAGTTAGATTAAATAAGGTTTTAGGCAGACAACAGGCCTATGCCGCTGCGGCGGCGGCCGCGATTGGTTTGCGCTTAGGTCTTAACTTGGTCAAAATTTCAACTGCTTTGCGGAAATACCGTTCTTTGCCCGGTCGGACCAAATTAATCAAAGGAATTAAAAATAGTTGGCTGATTGATGACAGCTATAACTCTTCGCCGGCGGCCGCCTTGTCCGCCCTGGAAATTTTAAAGGAATTTCCTTTAGAATTTGATGGTCAAAAAACCAGAAAAATAGCTGTTTTGGGAGATATGCTGGAATTGGGTCAGGATACCGAAGCAGCTCATCGTCAAGTCGGCCAGGCAGCGGCCGAAACGGTTGATTTACTTTTGACAGTCGGCGAGAGAGCCATTTTTATAGCTGACCAAGCTTGTCAACAAGGAATGGCTCATGAAAAAATATTTGAGTTTTTCCAGCCAGAGGAAGCGGCCCTAGCCCTGCAAAAGAAATTAAGAACCGGCGATATTGTTTTGATTAAGGCCTCTCGAGCCGTCCATTTGGAAAAAGTGGTTCAGGAGGTTATGGCTCGTCCGGAAAAAGCCGATAAACTATTAATCGGCTAAGTATAAAATATTCTTAAATAAATTAGACAAATTTAGTTATTTGTGTTAAATTATAATAGTAGTCGGCCCTATCGTCTAGCGGCCTAGGACATATGCTTCTCAGGCATAAAACCGGGGTTCGATTCCCCGTGGGGCTGCGTAATTTTTGTCTAATGAAGATTAAAAAGATCAGTGAAAGGAGGTGAAAAAATAAATGGCCGAAGAAAAATTGATTGGAAAAGTAACCCACTATTTTACCAATATCGGCGTAGCGGTGGTTGAAATTACCGACGGCAAATTAAAGGTGAACGACAAAATCCATATCAAGGGAGCGACCAGCGACTTTGAACAAAACATTGATTCAATGCAAATAGAACACGAAAATATTGAAACAGCTAAAAAGGGGCAAGCGATTGGGCTAAAAGTTGAGCAGCCGGTTCGAGAAGGCGATGAAGTTTATAGGTCAATTGAATAATTAGTCATCCCGAGCAAAACAAAGAATCTCAAAATATTAATGGGTTTTTTGCTTCGCTCGGGATGAATAGGATTTTTAAATGCCGAAAAGAATTAACGCTTTAATCCTCTTTTCCGGAGGACTCGATTCTATATTATCAGTTAAACTTCTTCAAAAACAACGAATCAAAGTAACTGGCTTAGTTTTTGTCAGTTATTTTTTTAATAGCCAATTGGCCACCAAAGCGGCTAAAAAATTAAAAATTAAACTCAAAATAGTTAATTTTTCGGAGGAGCATTTTAAAATAGTTAAAAAACCGGAATATGGTTACGGCAAGGCAATGAATCCGTGTATTGATTGTCATCTTTTAATGCTAAAAAAGGCAAAAAAGATAATGGAAGATTCTGTCAGGGACGAAAAATTTGATTTTATCGCCACCGGCGAAGTTTTGGGCGAAAGACCGATGTCGCAAAATAGACAGGCCTTAGAATTAATTGAAAGAGAGTCGGGTTTGAAAGGTTATCTCTTGCGTCCTTTATCGGCTAAATTACTTGAATCAACCGTAGCCGAGAAAAAAGGATTAGTTAATCGGGACAAATTTTTAGACATTTCCGGTCGGAGTCGGAAAAGACAGATGGCTTTGGCTAAAAAATGGAAGATTAAAGAATACCCGACACCGGCCGGCGGCTGTCTCTTGACCGACCCTCAATTTGGTCAGCGGCTTAAAGAATTATTGGAAAAATGGCCCAAAGCTCAAGGCAATGACGTTGAACTGTTAAAATTGGGCCGTCATTTCTGGGTTACTCCGGCGCCGGAAAAAACCCAGCGCGGCGTAGAAAGTAACAAGATTATCGTTGGCCGAAATAAAGAGGAAAATAAAAAGATTAAAAAATTAGCCCAAAAAGGCGATTTGGTTATTGAACCGAGAGATTTTCCCGGACCGACCGTTTTAATCAGGAGTAAAAACAAGCTGTTTAAGGAAAGTTTGGCTAAAGCCAAAGAATTAATGATTAAGCATTCGCCTAAACTCAGAAGAAAATTAGGCATTGACAAATAGACGAAAAAGAGTATAATGTAGATAATAGTTTCTTAAAAAGCAATTAACCGAAAAAACCTTAAGGAGGGAAGAGATGAAAAAGAGTGATTTGGAAATGAAGAAGTTTACGCCGGTTTATAATGGTATCGATTTAGAGCTGGCCGTAGGAATAGTCTTCGGGCCAGAAGTCCAGCCGGAATTAATCCCAGGGGCTATTTTGGGAATAGGAAAATTCCCTAGCTGGAATCTACATGGGGAAAACGGAAAACTGAAAAAGTTCTACGCGCTTCGTGTCAAGGAGAATAGTAATTCGGGGGGAATTGAGCTATACGCTCCTTTCCAAAAAGAAGAATATGCCGAATTGATTCTTCGTCGTCTAAGCAGACAAAGTAAGTTTCTTTTCGGAAGAAGAAGAGAAAGAAGACCCTTTTCTTTCTCGGAAGATAAAAATCACCTCTCATTAAGGATATATCGAAACAGCAGAGCTCCCGAGGGATGGTGTTTCAAGCCGCTTTTTATCAGGGCTGAAAACGAAAATTACGTTTATCTGATAAAATTGTCGGCTGATTGGCTCATGGAGGACAGGGTCAGGATTGTTTTCCTGAACACTGACAAGCCGCCTGCCTTCATTATGAAAGATGTTTGAGCTTTGGCCGGCAACTATAAAGATTGCCGGCCATTTTTAATATCCGGTGAAAATGATACAATAGATTTAATGATTCCTTATTTTTCTTATAGTCAAATTCAAATTGGGCCGCTGACCCTTTACCCTTGGGGATTATTTTTGGGCTTGGCTTTTTTAATTGGTTCCTGGTTAGTTTTCAGAGAATCGGCTAAAAAAGGAATTGAGCCAAAGAAAGTTTTTTGGCTGATTATTTCTGTCTTTTTGGGAGGGATGATTGGTTCTCGTTTGGCTTTTTTGCTCCAATTCCCTCAATATTATTTAGTTCACCCTTCGGAGGTCTTTCGGGTTTGGGCCGGCGGTCTTATGTTTTACGGAGGGTTTTTTGGCGCCTTAATTGCTGGTTGGTTGTATTGGAATAAACAGAATAAAGGGACGCCCTTTTTGCTACGTCCTTTTCAAAAAGGGCGTAGCAAAAAGGGCGTCCCTTTAGCTATCTCTTTTTTACAGATAGCTGACGCTGTCACGCCGGCTTTGGCTTTGGGCATTTTTATTACCCGAATTGGCTGTTCTTTAATTAATGACCATCAAGGAGCGATTACTTCTTTGCCTTGGGCCATTCAATGGTCGGACGGGACATTGCGTCATCCGGTAGCCGAATATTTGGCCTTAAACGGGCTGCTCATGTTTTTAGTTTTTTGGTTTTTGCGAAATCGTCTCAAAAAACCGGGCCAATTATTTATTGTTTTTCTTTTTTGGTATTCCGTTTCCCGTTTTCTTTTGGATTTTACCCGAGCCATTGATACGCCTTTAGCCGACCCGCATTACTTCGGCTTATTCGTCAGCCAGTGGCTTGGTTTGTTTGTGATAATCGGCCTAACCGCTTTTTTGATTAAGAAAAAAACTATCATCAGGCGCTTCCTTTTGATATAATGACAATATGCGAAAACAATGGCATAGTTTTTCCATTGAAAAAACTCTAGGAGAATTGGCATCGCGACCAAATGGCTTGACGGATAAAGAAGTAAAAATAAGAATAAAGAAATTTGGTCCCAATGAACTTCCTCAAGAAAAAACCTTTTCCCGGGTTAAATTATTCTTAGAGCAGCTTAAAAGTCCGCTTATTTATATTCTGTTTATGGCCGGCATAGTTACCTTAGTTTTGAGGGACTATACCGATTCCATTATTATTTTCGGAGCAGTTCTTTTAAATACCATTTTTGGCTATTTCCAAGAGAGTAAAGCTAGTCAGGCATTAGATAAGTTGAAGAAAGTTCTTAAAATAAAAACAGTTGTTTTTCGCCAAGGGCAAGAAAAAGAAATTTCCCAAGAAAAATTGGTTCCCGGCGATATCATCCTTCTAAAGGCCGGCTATAAAGCGCCAGCCGATGGTCAAGTTATTGAAGCCCATCATTTAAAAATTAATGAATCAGTTTTGACCGGCGAGTGGTTAGCTGCTTCTAAAAGCAAAGAAATTCTGCCCGCGCAAACTCCTTTAGCCGACCGTGATAATATGGTTTATTTGGGAACAATGATTGAAAGCGGTTGGGGAAAAGCGGTCATTACCGAAACCGGTTCCGAAACCGAACTCGGCCGTTTAGCCCAGATGTTGAAAGCGACCAAAGAGAAAAAAACGCCCTATCAGAAGAAATTGGCTCGCTTTAGTAAAATTGTCGGCTTAATTATTATGACCATCTCTTTAGCTATTTTTGTTGAGGGAATGATCACCGGTGGTCTCTTTGTAGAAATGTTTACCATAGCCATTGCTGTGGCTGTAGCGGCTATTCCCGAAGGATTGCCGGTAGCCATGACCGTTATTTTAGCTTTAGGCATGCAGCGAATTTTGAAAAGAAAAGGATTGGTCAGAAAATTGGCTTCGGCCGAAACCTTAGGTAGCGCTTCAATAATTTTAACCGATAAAACCGGTACTTTAACCAAGGCCAAAATGGAAGTAGCCGGCATTTATACGGGCGGTCAGGAACTTTTAAGCGACGGCCAAAGGTTTAATCAAGAGATAAAAAAAGACGGCCAGGAGTCGCATATTTTGGCTTTAAAAATTGCTTTGCTTTGCAATGAGTCCTTTATTGAAAATCTGAACGAACCAATGTCTCAATGGATTATCCGGGGCCGGCCGACCGAAAAAGCGCTGTTCTTGGCCGGTGTTCAGGCCGGTTTAGATAAGCGGGAGCTGGAAAGGAAACAGCCTAAAATTGACCAATTTCTTTTTGACCCGACTTATAAATACGCCGCTTCTCTTCATCAAATTGGGAGCCAATTTAGGAGCCTCGCTCCTATTAGGAGCGAGGCTCCTAAAAATATTTTATACATGGTCGGTTCGCCGGAAAAAATATTAGCCATGTCTTCTTATTTGGATAATGATGGCCATGAAAAAGATTTATTATTAACCGATTTTAAGAAGCTAGATAAAAAATGTGAAAGTTTGACTAAACAAGGGTTAAGAATAATCGGAATAGCTTATCAGAGGACCAAGGATAGAGAAATAGAATTAGCCAAAGAGGAAAGAGATAAGAAGATGGTTTTTGTCGGTTTTTTCGCCTTGCATGACCCTTTGCGTCAGGAAACCGGAGAAGCTATTCAATTGTGCCGCCAGGCCGGTATGAGGCCGATTATTGTCACCGGCGACCATCGTTTAACCGCTCAAGCGGTAGCTGAAAAACTGGGCTTCAAGCTCACAAAAGAGAATGTTTTGGAAGGCAAAGATTTGGAATTAATGACTGATGATGATTTCGAAAAGAAGTTTAAGGATATTCAGATTTACGCCCGGGTTGAACCGGCCCAGAAATTAAGAATCGTTCGGGCCTGGCAAGAAGAAGGCGAGGTGGTCGCTATGACCGGCGACGGCATCAATGACGCGCCGGCTCTCAAACAAGCCGACATTGGCCTGGCTTTGGGCTCGGGCACTGACGTAGCTAAAGAAGTAGCCGATTTAGTTCTTTTGACTGATAATTTCAGCGTCATAGTGGCCGCTGTTGAAGAAGGTCGAGCAATTATTGACAATATCCGCAAGGTGATTACTTATTTGCTTTCGGACAGTTTTACGGAAGTGATTTTGATTGGCTTTAGCCTATTAATGGGCTGGTCTTTGCCGATTTTGGCCGCTCAAATTTTATGGGTCAATCTGATTGAAGATGGCTTGCCCAATATCGCTTTAGCTTTTGAACCCAAAGAAAGAGATTTGATGAAGCGGAAGCCGCCGGGCCAGAAAATGCCCCTTTTAAACAAAGAAATGAAAGTTTTAGTTTTTATTGTTGGATTCCTGACCGATTTATTTCTTTTAGGACTATTCTTTTATCTTTTAAAATATTCCGATTACAGTTTGGCTCATATCCGTTCGGTTATTTTCGCCGGTTTAGCCATTGACTCGCTTTTCTATGTTTTTTCCTGCAGGAGCTTAAGGCGCAATTTATGGCGAATCAATCCTTTTTCCAATAAATTTTTAATCGGCGCTTGGTTGTTTGGCATATTGATGTTAATCGTTGCTCTCTATTTGCCGCTCTTCCAGAATCTTTTAAAAACCGCTCCTTTGACTTTGTTTGATTGGCGACTAATTTTGGGACTGGGGCTGATTAATGTAATTTTAATTGAAGCGACCAAATGGTGGTTCATCAAAGATATTAAACACTAAAGGGTTGCTTTCTCTAACAAGATGTTCTCTAAGCATTAATGATTATGTTTTTTCTTTATCTTATTATTTTCGCTATTTCCTTTATTACCTTAATTCTGTCAAGTAGTTGGCTGATTAGCGCTTTGATAAAATTGGCTAAATTCTTGGGCTGGAAAGAATTCGTCGTTGCTTTTTTCACCATGGCCTTAGCCGGATCTTTGCCCAATCTTTCAGTTGGCCTAAGCTCGATCATCCATCAGGTCCCCCAGCTTTCTTTCGCCGAAATTGTCGGCGGCAATATCACTAATTTGACTCTAACCGTCGCTTTGGCCGCCATTATTTCTCAAAGAGGATTAACTCTGGCTAGCCGAACGGTTCAGGGGAGCGCCGTTTTTACTTTAAAT
>Ga0210051_1001952_pt1 | contig 20884 bp, 25 predicted proteins | sample CryGey092014_all_FD_185464 | JGI IMG/M metagenome (GOLD analysis project Ga0210051, IMG submission 185464) | Groundwater microbial communities from aquifer - Crystal Geyser CG23_combo_of_CG06-09_8/20/14_all (SPAdes) (version 2) | ecosystem: Environmental > Aquatic > Deep subsurface > Groundwater... | reverse complement strand
TTATTATCTTTGCAAAAATTAAAGTTATAACAAAATGCTTAAAGGAGTAAAAAAAAGAAAATTGAGAAAAGATTTACCTGCTGAAATTGTTAAGACATCAGAGGAGCTTATAGCTGAATTAAATAATAAGCAAAAGGCATTTTGTAGAGAATATTGCATGCACTGGAATGGAAAGAAAGCATATCATACAGCATATACCGATATAACAGAAGACACTGCAAAAGTAAATGCAAGTAAATTACTAACTAAAACTAACATTCAGGCATATATCAAATACATAAAAGAACATATCGAGGAAGCAGTAGGCATTTCAAAACAAAAGGTATTAAACGAACTCGATAAAATTGCATTCAGCAAACCTTGCGAAACGAATGAAACATGGTTTAAATTAAAAGATTTTAATAAATTAACTTCAGAGCAACGCTCTTGTATCAGCGAAATATCAACAGAAATAAGAAAAGTTTGGAGCAAAGAGCAAGAAAAAGAAATACAAGTGCCATTTGTTAAAATAAGATTTTACAATAAAATTGACGCTATAAAAGAAATAAATAAGATGTTAGGGTATAATTTGCCCGACAAAATTGAAGGTAAATTTCAATTTGAAGGGGATATTAATATAACGTATAAATAATGAAAACCATCAAATTCAACGGTTGCAATACAATCAGAATAAACAAGTTGACAAAAGAAACGGTTCCATGTTTAAAGGTTTATAACAAAAGAAAAACTATTTTAACGATTTTATTAACGCAAATACATACCAAAAACACGATTTAAACTGATTTTGTAAGTTGTTAAAACAAAATTAGTTAGTCAGGATGTTACACCGTAAAAACAAAACAAAAATAATTCATCGTTAAAGCTAAAAAAATATTTTTCAAATGTGAATATAATCTTCGATAAATATTGTTATAACCCTTTGTATTGGCATTTAAGAAAATATATTGCCGACCCAAAAATAAGATATATACACGTATTCGGTGGTTCATCAGCGGGCAAAACATTTACAATTGCACAATTATATGCAGAAATATTTTTAAAAGAAAATGTAAATATAAAAATATTTCGAAAAGAATCAACAACGATTTGGGATACAGTTTATAAAGACGTTGTATTTTTGATTAATAAATTGAATTCATTTATTCCTGTTTTTAAAATCATGCAAAAATGGATTAATAAAAATGAATATCAAATTAAATTTGGTGGACTTGACGACCCTGAGAAAGCAAAAGGGCTTTCACAATTCAAATATATTTTTTTAAATGAATTAAATAAATTCACTTTTGAAGATTATAAAGAAATAAAGCGAAGGATGCGAGGTATACAAGGGCAGAAATGTATAACCGATTGTAACCCAGTTTCAATAGATATGTGGTTTTACAAAGAAATTATCAAAAAAGATAAATGGCTCGATTTACCAAATGTTATAACAAATTGTATTGGACTTTCACAATTAAGCAAAGATTCTTTTGTAAAAAAAAATGAAATAGGAAATGCTATTTTAATAAAGACAACTTACAAAGATAATTTTTGGATTAGCGGACATCCTATCGATGGTTATGGTTGGAAAGATGATAATACATTGCAAGAATTTTCATGGATGCAAAAATTTGACGAATATAATTATTTGGTTTATGGTCGCGGCGAATTTGGTGCAATAAAAACAGGAAATGAATTTTGGCGGGCATTTGATATTAATAAACATGTTAAACCAGTTAATATAGATAATAATAACACAATACACATATCAATTGACAACAACGTGCTACCATACATCGCTGTATCATTCTGGCAAGTATTTATGGATACTAAAACAATACGTCAAATAGATGAATTACCCTGTATAGACCCATATAACACTGCTTCACGTGCAGGCGAAAAAACATTAAACAGATTATGTAAATACGGATACAAAGGGGTTGTGTTAATTTATGGTGATGCTTCAACAAAAAGCAGAAATACCATAGACGAAAATAAACGTTCATTTTACGATTTATTTGAAGAGCAAATAAAAGATAAATATGTGGTGCGAGATAGAATACCGAAATCAAATACATCGGTAGCAATGAAAGGAGAATTTATTAATGCATTGTATAACAATTGGCAAGAATGGAAAATAGAAATAAGCGAAAAATGCAAATATTCAATATCTGACTATGTTGACGTAAAAACTTCAAAAGATTTAACAATACTCAAAAAAAAATACAATGACAAACAGCTTAACTGCACCTATGAAATAAATGGGCATTTTTCTGATACTAAAAAAGATTTTATTTGTGAATGTTTAAATGCTGAATTTGCTTCATTTCAAAACAAGGGAAGTAACCACATGCTATACGATTTGGGATTAACAGAACAATCGGGATATTAATCGAATGTTGTTTTAACAAATTATTGATTTAAAAAATATTATTTATTATAACAATATTTAAAATTATTGATTATATTTGCCAAAAATTTCAACCATGTTTTTAAGATTTAAAGATTATAATAGCGTAATTGATACTGATAATCTATCAGTTATACAAAATAAAGAATCTTACAGAATTGAAGCGGAACTGGCAGCAATAGAAGAAGTAAGTTGTTATTTGCGGAACAAATACAGAGCGGAATTAATTTTCAAAGATATTATTTCTTTTCGTGATGTTACAATAACATACACAGCATATAATGAAACTTTAACTTATAATTTAAACGATAAGGTAAATTATCTGAACAATAATTACAAATGTATAGTTGCAATTACTGTTCCCGAAATTTTTACGCATGCGCATTGGGAAAAAATAAAAACAGAAAAAACATTTTTGCAGGGCGATACAATAGAATATACAGAAGCAGAATTTTCAGCAGCGAAATTATACGAATTAAACGACAGAGTAGTTTATCTCGATAATATTTATAAATGTACTACAGCAATCACAGAAATTGCTGCATGGGACTCGACAAAATGGACATTAATATGTGCCGATAAAACATTATATTATCCTGTTCAAACCGTTACTAATCAATATCCTGATGAATATATTGCAACATATTCAAGTCAAAACTATATTAATAACATTGGACAGATAACGGGTTGGAATGCTGCCACAATAACATTATATCTTAAAAAAACAACAACCGGTATTATAACAATATACGGAAGTTCAGCCGATAGAACAGCAAATATTAATCCAATAACAACAATTACATATTCTGAGGCAGGGTTAACATTGCCATTAGAGGCAACTATAACAGAAAGCACAACATATAATGGTTGGGTTACAATAACAGATTACATTGCAACGAATACAGAATGGGAAATAACACTTACAAAAGCATTTATTCAGGGTGATTTAAGAAATGCAAAATTAAAAGAATGTGTGATGTGGATTGCTTTATATATCTTAACTCCCCGCATAGCAACACGTTTAATTCCTGAAATGGTTTCACAAAAATATGACGATATGATTTCATGGCTTAACAAAATTGCAAAAGGTGTTATAACAATAGATTTGCCCATTATTAATAGTAATTTATCTGGCAATATTGATTATGGAAACGATACACCAATATATTGATATATGAAAATATTTAATTTAGATATTACTACCGTAAAAAACTTTGATAAAAAACAAAATATCAGAGAGCAAATAATACAAGGAATTGTAGAGGAACAATTGTATAAGGAATCTGAATCAATTAAAAAATGGCGTGACGCTATTGAAGCTGCTGAAAATGCTATTTTGCCGAACAATTATGCTCTACAACGGATATACAATGAAGCGATGCTTGACACTCACGTGGGAGCAGTGATAGGTACTCGAATAAATAAAATATTATCGTCGGAATGGTCAATCAACAATGCAGACGGAACAAAAAACGAAGAAATAACAAAACTCATAGATAAAAAATGGTTTCGTGATGTAAGAAAATATATCAATGAAGCAAATTATTACGGGGCCAGTTTGATACAACTAGGCCCAATTAAAAATGATGAATTTGAAACCGTAAATATAGTTCCACGTGTTAATGTTATAGCAAAATACAAATCTATACGAAAAACTTTTGGAATGTATGCAAAAGAAGATTTAATTTCTTTTAACGAAAAGCCATATATATATTGGTGTGTATTTGCTGATTCTGGTTCATTAGGTTTGTTATCACAAGTAGCATCGCATGCTATCTGGAAAAAGAACACATTAGGATTTTGGGCGAGATATACTGAATTATTTGGTATGCCAGTAAGAATAGGCAGAACAGATATATATGATACAACAAAACGCACTAATATGTCTAACATGCTAAAAAACATGACATCAGGAGCATGGGGAACTTTTGATAAAAATGATTTAATTGAATTTGTACAAAGTTCCGTTTCCGATGGAAGTCCTGTTTTTGAAAAAATGATAAATTTAAACAACGCCGAAATAAGTAAGATAATATTAGGTCAAACGATGACAACAGATAATGGCTCTTCACGCTCACAGGCAGAAGTTCACGAAAGAGTGTTAGATATATATTTACAAGCTGATCAGCGTTTTGAGATAGGTATTATTAACAAAGAATTATTTCCTATTTTAGAATTTCACAGGTTAATTCCGCAAGGATTATATTTTTCTCATATTGAAAATGAAAGTTTAGAAATTAAACTTCAAAAAATAAAAGCTGTTGTAGATATGCAAAACGCTGGCTTTATTATTAATAAGGAATTCGCTCAAACATATACAGGTATAACAATAGACAGTGTTACGGTAAAACAATCTACAAAAGAAAATCCACCCACGCCAAACGACATGATAAAATTGGTTAATAAATATTATAACATTAAACAATAAAATGGCAAGAACAATTCAAGCAATATATGATGAAATAATTACTGAAAAGCAAACATTCAGTTCATTAAATAGTTTGACTTCACCTGTAACACCAGATACAAGTCAAGAAATGTTATCACAATTGACAAGTACGTCAAAAGTATCTGTTTGGCGGTTATGGGCGTGGTTAATGGCGTTTGCTATTTGGACACATGAGCAGATATTTGAGCAGCATGTTATAGAAATAGAAGCACGAGCATTACAAATTATAGCAGGCACGACACGGTGGTATAAAAATATTGCATTATTATTTCAATATGGTTATTCACTTATTTGGGATGGTGATAAATATATTTATGAAGATACCACAAGCGTTGATGCTGTAAATTCCAAAATAATAAAACAATCTGCATGTATAGAAGTTAATAAGCAGGTGTTATTAAAAATAACATCGGGCACATTAGGAAGTTTAGCTCCGATAACGGTAGCTCAATTAGCTGCGTTTACTGATTATATTTCAAAAATGAAATTTGCCGGTGTAGATGTTGTTATAATAAATGCAGCAGCCGATAAATTACATATTGCGTACACGATAGAATATGACCCATTAGTAATTGGTTCAACAGGATTATTATTATCAGACGGAACGACATATCCCGTTGAGGAAGCAATAAATAATTATATACAGAAATTACCGTTTAATTCGGCTTTAAAAATAGCTGCATTAACCGATACTATTCAATCGGTAAATGGTGTTATAACAGCCGTGTGTGATTTAGCAGAGGGGAAAACAAATACTGGTACTTATGTTGATATACTTGCTACAATAACCGAGACCTATGTTTCATATTCGGGTTATATGCTCATAGATACAGCCTACCCTTTAAGCTCACAAATAACATACATAGCAGCGACATGAATTTATTAGTTAATTATATTAATGTTATAATAAATTGCATCCCAAATTTTTTAAGGAGTATTTCCTTTCAAGATTTTTGCAAAGCATTTATAAAACCTTTGTCGAGCTTACATTACAACAATAATATTAATGTAGTTAGTTTTGGTCAAATAAATAAAGCCTTTTACCAATGGTACGAATTTATAAAAAATTATCTTCGTTTCTCAGGGCAAATAATTTATTTAGAAAAATATCTAAACAATATATATTACAGCACGTTGTTAAATCCTGATTTTTCAATTGGTGAAACGTGGCATTCAATAGGGCAAATATGGATTTTAGATATAGCGAATACAAATATTCAATATATTTATAACAAAAATGAGGGGATGTTGCCTTTTTATATTTTCAATAAATCAGAAGGAGCAAGTCCTCTATATTTATTTAACACAAATGAAGTATCAAATTTATATGATTTTATAGTGTTCGTGCCTGTTGTTAATGCTTCGTTTATTGAACCATTGATGTATAGTAGAATAAATCAATATAAACTTGCAGGTAAAAGATATTTAATTTCAACTTATTAATATAACAACATGAATAATTTAAAAACAATCGAAAATGGTGGCTTCCCTATTAATCTAAACGATATACGTTGGATTTTCGGGCAAGATACATATACAGGTGGAATATACCAAGTATTGAACAATATGTTACGACAACTTGGCGATAATTTTATAGTTTATGGTTGTGCAGATTTAGGTGCAAACATAGGAGCGGGTTTAATAATGCTCGATGGTGAACTGATTTATGTTGATCAGCACGCTTGGACTGATTCGTATTTCGTTAAAGTTATAACATACGACTCTGATGGCTTAAAAGTATTTCAGGACGCAACGCCACCGTCAGGGCACGATACTTATGAAAAAGTACGGGCAACTGTAACTGCAGGCAGTGGTTCGTTAAATTGGAATATAGCAAACATATCAGGAAGATTTGAGCATATTGTTAAAACACAAATAAGTAATTTTATTTCAACAAAACGAGAAACAATAAAAGGTCGTTCAATTAATTTTCCTAATGTTACTGAAATAACATTAACTGCAACGAAAAAAATAATCCTTACTTCGGGGGCAGGAAATATGTATGTTGTTAAAAGCGATGGTTCAACACATGTAACACTTGAAGAAATTGAAGATTCAGTAACTTTTGCGAGTTCTGGTGAAGAAATATTATTACATATTAAAAGTACATCAGACCCGATATTAATAAATAGTGGTTCCGGTACGTCTGATATAACAACACCCAAAGGAACTAGTTGTATAGTTCAACCCGATACTATCATAAGGCTTCAATCACATGATAATTCATGGGTTATATTATCTACATCAAAACCATTATTAGATGTCCCTTATATAGATATGTCAGGAGTAACAACATATACAAAAACAGTAAAAAAGATTATAGAAATAGGTGCGTGGAATATGGTTTCAACAGCATCAAAAAGTATTCCGCATGGATTAACTGATATAATGAAAGTAGTATCAATCGCATGTATGATAAAGAATGACCCAAGTGATGTTTTATTAAATCTCGAGAGCATGTATACACAAACGAATGGATTAATGAATGGTTCAATTATAGAATTAGACGCTACACAAATATTTTTAAAGAGGTATGATGGCGGGTTGTTTAACTCTGTAGGTTATGATGATGGAACTATGAATAGAGGATGGGTAATAATCGAATATATGTTATAATAAAATGCTAACAGAAAAAGAAATAAACACACTATTAAGCGATATACATAGAGGCAAAATAACATTAGAAAACTTGCCTGTAGGTTTATATTTAGAAAACGGCAAGCTCTTACAGCAAGCGATATATCAGGGGTTCGGTATGACGCTAAAACAAGCTGAATTTGAGAGTCCAGCTTGGAAAACGATAAACGAATTAAGAAATAATGCTTATCGTTTTTCGGGTGTTAAAACATTTCACAACGTAAAAGATATTCAGGCATTATTATTTGACGAGAAGGGTTATTTAAAAGGGTTTGATAAGTTTGTAAAAGAAGCGAGAACAGTTTATGATGTGTATAATGTTAATTATTTAGAAACGGAACGGAGTACTGCAATATCACAAGCAGATTCAGCAGCTAAATGGCAAGATTTTGAAGCAGAAAAAGAAACATTCCCATTGTTACAATATAAAGCAATAATGGACGATAACACACGACCAGAACATGCAGCGTTAAATGGAATTACATTACCTGTAAATGATACATTTTGGAATTCATGTAATGCCCCGAATGGATTCAATTGTAGATGTGAATTAATTCAAATACGTTCTATGGAAGAAATCACGCCATTACATAACGATAAGCGTGAAGAATTAATCCGGGGTATTCCGCCAATGTTTCGTAATAATCCGGGCGTAAGCAAAGTGTTATTCATGGAAAATGGGGCAAATGCACATCCTTATTATATTGTGCCAGAAAAATATCGAACGGCAAAACAAAGAAATTTTGATTTACCAATACCAAAACCATGAAAACGGGCATTAAAAAAATATTTGGGAATTTTAAGTTTGCTAACAATATGAAAAAGTTGAGGAAAGCAAAAGTAAATTTACCGTTAATACTTGGTGTTGCTGCTGTTAATCATTTTAAAGAAGGGTTTACGAAAGGGGGTTATCAAACGGATGCAAGTACTAATGGTTGGTTGCCAAGAAAACGGTTAAGACGTACACGTTCAGGAAATATAAGCACCTCCTCAAAGGGAGCTATATTAGTAGGAAAAAGCGGTGGTCGGTTAAAAAAATCCATTAAAATATTAAGTAAAAGTTGGGCAAATATAACAATTGGCACACAGGGGTTAAAATATGCTGCGATTCATAATTACGGATTAATGGGGAAGGCGTTTGGCAAATATCCTTTTAAAATGCCAAAACGTGAATTTATTGGTGCTTCACATAAATTAAAAAATAAAATAAATATAATTATTAAAACAGAAATGAAACACATAATGCAATGAGCGTAAAACTTGATATATGGAATGGGTGTAAATTGTTATTAGCAGACTTAAAAACTGATGGTACAATAAAACATTATGCAATATTTAACAATCAATATGATAAAGAGGCAAAAGATATTTTATTTGAATTTCCTGCTGTTTTGTTACAATTGAAATCAATTATTTGGGATAATGCTAAATTAACTGATAGCACAAATAAACAGAAAAATGGACTTATCGGGACAGCTATTATAACATTACATATTGGATTTAAAAAATATGTAGATGAAACAAAATCATTCGAGGAAAACGACCCGATAATTGATATGATACTTGAAAAATTTCATGCCGTAGTAATAGGACAATATACAACAGCATTAATAAAGATAGAGGAACGGACAGATGATGACCACGATAATGTAACAGTACATCAGGTAGATTTTCAATTACAGGTACAAGAGACTATTTCAAAAAACACAATAGAATCTGCAATATTAACATTAGATTTATCTGGTACAATAACATAATGGAAAAAATAAATATTAAAGAATTAAAACGCAAGCGTGCATTATATTTGCAACAACGTTTAAAAGATGTTAAAAAAATACATCGGATACATATAATTTATAGATTGGCAAATGAATTATTTATTAGTGTAGATACAATCTATAGAGATTTGCGCATAAAATTATAACAAATTGAATAATAACTTGCATTATGCAAATAAAAAAACAATGAAATGTTATAACAATAATAATTCATATTATATTTGTCCCCGAATTAAATATAATTGTACATGAAATTAAAATTCTTCAACGAGATAAAAGAAAATGAATTTGAAATTATCATTTCAGGTGAGTTTGGCTGGTCTGTTGATGGAAAACAAGTCGCAAATGAAATTAGATACCTTAATAAACAAGGTGCAACGAAAATAACACAAAGAATAAATTCGGGAGGTGGAAGTGTAATTGATGCTTATGATATAGTTGATGCTAATGTTAACAGCAAGGCAATCATCGAGACTATTATTACAGGTATTGCAGGAAGTGCTGCTGGATGGGTTGCCGCTACAGGCACAAATGGAAATAGAAAAATTGTTGATTACGGAGTGGCTATGATTCACGACCCTTCTCTAGATGGCGAAACAATCGAAATGACAAAAGAAGAAAAGACAAAAACATCCTTATTAGCAATAAAAGAAAGTATTGCGACGATATTTGTAAATATGACAGGCAAGTCAAGAGATGAAATAAACGATTTAATGACAAAAGAAACATGGTTCTCAAGTGATGCTTGGGTTTCAAATGGTTTCGCAGACAAAGTTATTAAAACAAATAACAAAATAAAAAAGGAAAACTTATCAAAGTTGCAAATAATGAATTTATGTGAAAAAGAAGGATATAAATTTATAACAAATAGCATTGAATTAAATACTTTAAATATGAAAAATCTTTTAAATCACTTAAAATTGGCAGAAGCCGCTAATGAACAACAAATTATTGAAGCAATAAAATTGATTGAGACTAATTTGTTAAATGTTTCTAATGAACTTAAAATTTCAAAAGATACTATTACTAAATTAACATCAGAAAAAAATGCTTTGCAAATTGTTATTGATGGGTACAAAACATCTGAAAAAACTGCAAATCTTGAAAAGGTAAAAGCAATAATTGACGAAGCAGTAAGAGCGGGTAAAATTCGAGAAGCAGAAAAAGCGAAATGGAATGAAACATTTGGTGAGGATTTTGCAAAAGCAAAAATAATGGTTGATTCTATTGTATTACAAAATGCAGATATTATCAATCAAATAAACAATTCACAAAATGCACTTATTCCGACAGAACGCAAAACTTGGTCTTTCAGAGATTGGGAAAAAAGGGATGCAGAGGGATTGGCAAAAATTAAAAACGACAATTTAACATTATACAAAGAAATGTATAAATTAGAATATAAGGTAGATTATAATTAATTTATCAAAAACAAAATGATTAATAATTTAATAACAATAAAAAAAATCGTATCATGAAAATCGTAAAGTTAATTCAGTCAGTATTATTTGCCAGCATTGTTGGCGGATTATTCGCAAGTGTAATGGACATTAATTCCATTTATCCTATTAGCATATTGTTAATAACAAGTCTCACTGTGTCATCTCCTGTAGATGTTATAAGTATGGCATTTCAAACCGAGGTATGGTCTAAAGATGTAAAGGAAATTTTGTTTTCCAAAATCTTTGCATTTGTAAGAAATTCTATAAATCATGACGGTTTCGTAACAAATAAGACAGTACACGTGCCACAAGGTGGCGCAATACCAGCAGTAGCAAAAAACAGGGCGGTATTACCTGCGACAATATCACAAAGAACAGATACTGATTTAACATATAATTTGGCAAGTTATACAACTGACCCAATTTTAGTAACAGATTTAGAACAATTACAAGCAAATTACGACAAACGTAATTCAATTTTAAATCAACAAATCAATGCGATGAACAGCAGGATAGCCGAAGAAACATTAATTAGTTGGGCAGCAGATTCAGCAGCAAATATTATAGTATGTTCAGGAGCAGCGACAGCAGACATTGCACCGCCTTCGGGAACCGGAAACAGAACTTTATTAACGTTGTTAGATATTTCTAAAGCAGCAGCCCATTTAGATGCACAAGAAGTACCATTTGAAGGTCGTTATTTGGCTATACCTTCTAAAATGTACTGGTCTTTTGTTGAAAGTAACAAAGCACAATTACTATCACTTGACTTTAATAAAGGTTTAACAGAACAGGATATAATGATGGGTGTTGTTTCAAAAGTTTACGGTTTTAATATAATTGTACGTAGTGTTACCGTTGTTTATGCAACAGGTGGAACTACTCCTAAAGCATACGGAGCAGCAGCTGCTGCTACTGATTTATATGGTGCAGTAGGCTGGCAAAAAGATTGTGTATGTAATGCACTTGGTTCAATTAAGACATATTTTGAAGCAGACAAACCTGATTATTATGGTAGTGTGTTATCAGCAGAAGTTTTACATGCTTCAGCAAAAGCACGTATTGATAAAGCTGGTATCATAACATTACAACAGGCTTAATAATTATAAATTATTATAATACAATACTATTATGAAAAAAGCAGATTTTTTAAAACTTGCAAAACCTTATTTTGAAACTGATACATCGCAAAATGAAATTTATGTAACTGATGACGGTCAGTTCTTTTGGGAAAATGCTAAATTTCATGCTTATAATTATGTAGGTGGGAACAAAGAACGAGTATTTGTTATAACACGCGATGAAGCAATTGGCAAAACAAGCAATGTAGAAAAAATTGAAGCCGACAAATTACAAAATGCTTTTGATGCTCTTGTAATAAAAGGGGACAATATTCTTTTTAATAATAAAAAAAATGCTTTAAACAATGCACTTTTGAAATACGAAGAAGCATTAGTTTTAAAACCCGAAGATTCGGAATTGTTAACAAAAATATCTGAATTAAAAAGTAAAATGTAATAACATTATAAATAATTTCAAATGGGTTTAGCAGACGTAACATTTAACAGAAATCAATCAGGAATTGGACGTCCATTACCAAATTACGACCATATTTCAAGTTTATTATTTTATACAGCCGATGCAAAACTTCCATCTGGATTTACAACATTAGACAGAATAAAAGTTTTGTATTCTGTAACAGATGCAGAAAATTTGGGGATAACCGATGATTTTGCAGGCGAAACAAAACCAACAGGTGGAAACATATTAATTACAGCAATAGGAGCAAATGGCGACACATTTTCTATTAAAATAGATGATGCAATACTTGGAACTTACACAAAAGTTGCAGGAGATACATTAGTAGATGATGTGGCAACGGCGATACGTGCTGCTATTAATGCTTTAACAAGCGTTCATGGGTATGTAGCAGGCGGTACAAATGCAAATGTATTATTAACCGCACCTGACGGATTGGGCGTTGCTATTAATGCAGGAACTCATTTAGCATTAGAGGTTACAGGAACAGCAGCAGGCACAATAACCCAGTTCACGGGTGGAATTGGTGATGTCAATGCTGTGATGCACTATCATATTTCTGAATATTTCCGTATGCAACCTGAAGGGAAATTATTCGTTGGAATTTATACAACACCAAGCGGTGCTTATGATGGAACGGGAATATCTTTATTACAAAATTATGCAAATGGAGAAATACGTCAGATGGGTATATTCTTACAGTCTGAAGTTATAACATCAGGTGCAATAACATTAACACAAGAAATATTAACAACGCTTGAGACAGCCCATAAACCAATGAATGTTCTAATGCATATTGATTGCACTGGAAAAACATTAGTCACATTATCAGATTTATCTTTGCTAACAGCTGGGCGTGTATCAGTAAATATTGGTTCAGACGGTAACTGGCATCAACTTGCTTATGTTAATACTAAATCATATTTAATTGGTGATAAGGTTATTCATAGTAACAAAAGTTACATAGCTAAAGCACCAACGACAGGTAATTCCCCTTTTGACACAACGAAATGGGTTATGATTGATTATTGTTTAAACATTATATGTGGTTATACAATATCTACATTAGGGAATCAATTAGGGTTAATATCTTATTCATCAGTACATGAAAATGAGGGGTGGGTACAAAAATATAACATAGCATCAGGTAATACGTTAGATGTACCTGCATTTGTTACAGGTGATTTATATTCAAAACAGACTACTTCGTTGTTGAATACTATTAACAATATGCACTATGTTTTTATTCGTAATCATACAGGAATATCTGGAACATATTACAATGATTCATGGACATGTATTGCAAATACGAATGATTTTTGTCGTATTGAATCAAATCGAACAATGGACAAAGCCATTCGTAATATTAGAACCGTATTATTGCCTGATTTATTATCACCATTATATGTAGATGAAACAACAGGAATGTTATCAGAAGCAACCATTGCAATATTCAAAAATAAATGTGATAAACAACTTGAATTAATGCAGATAGATGGTGAAATAAGCGGTGGATATACTATCATTAATCCTTTACAAGATGTTATAACAACATCACAATTAACAATAAGCATAGAAATCGTGCCAGTAGGCAGTGCAAATGCGATAGTAGTAAATATAGGATTTGTTTTAAAATTAACATAACACAAAATGAATACGCAACCTTTGATAAATGGCAAAACATACGACTATGTTTCAATTACAATGACAATATTAGGTGTGCCAATCCTTGGTGTTAAATCTATAAATTATACCGAAGAACAAGATAAAACTAATAATTATGGTACAGGTACAATGCCAGTGTCAAGAGGACAGGGCGAAATAAAATGTTCTGGAAGTTTAGAATTACCGATGGAAGAGGTAGAGCGAATAAGATCAGCATCACCAAGTGGAAAATTATTAGATATAGGAATGTTTGATATAGTAATTTTGCATGGTGTTATAGGCAAGATAGTAACTCATACGTTAAAAAACGTTGAATTTTTAGACGATGGTGTAGAAACTTCAAGCGGGGACACACAAATAAGCAGAACATTTAATATTTTACCATCACATATAATCTATTCTTAATGGAAAAAACATATTATATAACAAAAGATAATAAAGAAGTAAGTTGTAAAATAAAAGAACCACAATTTGCGGAATTAAGATTTGCTTTTTCTGCATTAATGGAAAGTAAAAATATTAAAACAGGATGGTTGGATGCAGGTAAATGTATCTTTGACACTTGTAAGATAGAATGTGATTCATTAATTTTGGAAAATCCTAATATTCTTTTAAAATTATGCTTACAAATAGCAGACGATTACATGATGACATTTCAAGAAGATTTTAAAAAAAAATAGCATTTTATAAAATCAATAAAGCGGGAATCGGGTTAAGGCAGATGGGTGCTTTAATCCGTTTTTTTTTACATAAAGATTGCGAAACGATAGACGAATATGCAATATATTGGAATGAAATAATTTATTTATCAAAAATAGGTGCAATACCAATGGCACAAATACCTTTAAAACTGGAATAAATGACAAATGAACAGGTTAAATATGTTATAACATTACAAGATAATTTCAGCAAGAGACTAAATGTAATAGAATCTAAAACAAATAGATTCGATAAAGGCATATCAGGCATTGGAAGTCGTTTAAGTGGTTTGTTTGCAGGTGTGGGCGTGGCAATGATTGGTTCTAAAATTATTAAAAGTATTGCAGAACATGAACAATCTCTTGCTGAATTAGGTTCTATTACAGGAATGACAGGTAAGGATTTGGATATACTAAATAAAAAAGCTGCAGAGTTATCACAACAATTCGGAACGACAGGTACAGATATTTTAAAATCAATGGCAATCATTGGTTCAAAGAAACCTGAACTTTTAGCTAATGCCGATGCACTTGCAGAGGTAACGAAACAGGTAGATATAATGGCGAAGGCTTCGGGAATGGATGGTGTACAGAGTGCAGACGCTTTAACAAAGGCGATGAATATATTTGGTTATGCTTCGAGCAAAGCTGCTTATGTGAATGATGTGTTTGCGACCTCTTCAAAAAAGGGAACTGCACCGATAAAAGCATTAGCTGATGCGATGGTAAATGCTGGACCCGCCGCGAGAGCGATGGGGTTCAGTTTTGAAGATACGAATGTTTTGTTACAGATGATGGCAAAAGGTGGATTGGAAGGCGTGGATGCAGGTACTAAACTAAAAATGGTATTATCAAAACTTGCTGCGACAGGGAAGCGTGAATTTAATCCAACTTATACTAGTTTAAAAGATATAATTAAAAATATAACAAAAGCTACAGATACTACAACAAAAGCAATGAATTTGTTCGGTGCAGAAAGTTGGTCTGTTGGAAAAATATTAAGCGACCAGTCTGCTGTATTAGATTCGTTAAGCGGAAAGTTATATGAGCAAGGTTCAGCATTAGAAATGGCAAAAACAAATACAGACACTTTGAAAGGGAGTTGGCAACAATTAACAGGAGCTTTCGATGGTTTTGTTAATTCAGTTGTAAATGGTGATTCAATTTTAAGCGATTTTTTTAAAAACAGATTAAAAACATTTAGTAATAATATAAAATATTTCACAAAATCATTACTGACAGATGAAAAAAAGGTAGAGAATTACGGTACATCCAATTATACAACAATAATGGCAAGGGTGGATTCGATGACCGAAAGAAATGAAAAAATAGCTGAATTATGGAAATCAATAACAGAGTACAAAGGATATGCAAAAGGAGCTATTAAATTAATGGATGATGCTTATAAAAGGGGTAAAAAATATGGAGTTAAACCTGATACTGAATATCTTATAAAATTGCAAAATGAAGCCGAAGCAAATATTAAAACGGTAAAATTATTAACGAAAGCCAAAAATAAACTTCTTTTATCTTCAAAAATTACAAAAAAATCTAATGAAAAAACACCAAAAGAAAAAACATTAACAAATTACACTAAAGTAGTTGCTGCGAATCCAAAAGTTTTTAATATAGACATAAAAAATTTAATTGAAACATTTAATTTAAACACCTCAACTATGGGTGCAAGTGTTGATGGCATTAAAAAACAAATCATAGAAACATTTATGGAAGCAATTAATGACACACAAATATTAGCAAATTCATAAAATGGGAAAAGTAACATTTAACATACCAGATTTTAGGGAAGGTGCAAAAAAAGCATTTGCAGAAGTTCATGTAGATATAGCTGATATTGCTTTACATTGGGGCATGAAAGCGTTATTTAAAACATTAGGCAGTAAATATTTCACCGATGACAGAATAGCAACGAGTTATTTGGGTACTCCTGTAGCTTCAAATTTAACATTTGGCAAAGTAATAGAAAATGTTTTATCAAAATATGTAGAGGGGACAGGTTCTATAACAAGTAACGCTAAAATAAATTATTATTATGATTTGCAGGGGAATAAATTACCTTTTTATCCTATCAGAATAGATACAGTATTATTAACAGTAAGTAAGACAAAGCGAATTGTTAAAACAGAATTACAAGGACATGAAGGGACAATAAAAGAGTATATCGGCTCTGATGATTATGTTATAACAGCACAAGGCATATTGAATATAGGGGGGCATTCCTATCCTCAATCTGCGGTGGAATTGTTAAAAACAATATGTGAAATACCTGACCAGATACCAGTAACGTCAAAATTTCTTGATATATTTGGTATTGATTATGTTGTTATAACAGATTACGAATTTGAAGAAATGCGAGGGCAACAATATCAACAAGCATTCAATATAACAATGTTAAGTGATGTAGCACCTGAAATGGAAATTGTCGATGTTGAAACAATTAACAGTAATTATGATACAAATACAAATGCACAAAACGCATAATGTTAATATTAAGAAGCCATATAACAATATATAAAGATGATGTTAAAAAGTTTTATTTTAACAAAGTACAAAGTTGTAATATTAAGTCGTCATGGGATACGATGACTGATACTGCTGAAATTGTTTTGCCGAATTATTTTATAAAATCAAATAGATTTAATTTTATCAAATCAAATATTGTCAGGGGTCAAAAGATAGAAATAGAATTAGGGTATGCTTCGAAACTTGTACTATGTTTTACAGGATACATTAAAAAAATAACAACCGACAGCCCATTCACTATTTTTGCAGAAGATTACGCTTATGTGTTAAAACAAAAGACAATAACCTCGTGGAGTAAAAAAGTGAACACTGTTAAAACATTACTTACAGATTTAAAAGCAGAATTGAATATTAGTTTTCCGATGAACATATTAAGTACTAAAATCGATATGAATGTGGGAGCTTTTGAAGTACGTGATGAAACGATAATTGCAGTATTAGACAGATTAAAAAGCAAAAATTTAAGTTTGTTATCATTTTTCAGAAATGGAGAATTATTTGTTGGTTCGCCTTCATTTTTAGCAGCAGAATTTCCGTCAAAATATGGTGGGAATGAATATAATTTTTGGTTTGATGGAGAGCTTGTAAACATAAAATATAATAATTTAATATGGAATGACGAAACAGATATTCGCCAAGTTATTAAAGGAGTGATAATAAAAACTGATAATTCGAGTACGATAGTTTTTGCTTATTATCATAACAGCGTGCCAACTATAACCACAACGCAACCTGATGGCAACATGATTACTCATTTTGAATATAACATTTCGCAAACAGATATGAATAAAATGTTGTTAGAAGAATTGCAACAAATAAATTATACGGGTTGGCACGGTAATTTTACAACTTTTGGAGATAAAATTTATGATGGAATAGGTGAAGCAGTTGAACATGGCGATAAAGTATATTTGCGTTCTTATAAAGAGCCTGAAAAATCTGGCAAATATTTGGTAAAAGAAGTAGAAATAAATTTCGGTGTTGATGGTTACGAAAGAATAATAACATTAGATAGAAAATTAACAATATGACATTAGCGGGAGCAATAAAATTAATGTTTAGAACGTTGTTATCACGTGAAAAAATATATTGTATAATAGGTACAGTAAACGATGTTGACAATGTTAATCGGGTTTGTACCGTATTACCTATCGATGGGTCGCCCGAATTATTTGATGTAAGAATGACAAGCGAGATAAGTACATCGGGGGGATTAACAGATGGTTTCTGTATATTTCCATTAAAGGGGTCTATTGTTACAGTAGCATTTATTAATTCTACGACAGGAATAATAATAAATTCGAATACAGCGTCACAAATATTCAGCGATACGGCATTATTTCAATTCAATCAAGGTAAATGTGAAGGGTTGATTAAAATTGTTTCGTTGACACAAAAATTAAATAATTTAAAAACAGAAACAGAAAATAATTTATTGGCAATTCAAACAGCAATAACTGCTCTTGGTGGGGCATATACCCCTTTATCATTGACACAATTTAATAAATCGGATTATGAGGATACAAAAGTAAAGCATTAATAATATAAAAAATGGCAACAGTAAAAGATATATCGGTAAAAGAAGATGGATTACAGTTTAAAAACGGTGATTTTCTAATAGAATTATCTAACAATATGCACATACAACATATATTACAAGCTAATACAGGTCAATATTATCAATATCCATTAATAGGCGTTGGCATTCGTAATTACATTAAATCACCAATGGGGATATTAAATTTAAGAAAAAATATACGTTTAAATTTTGAATCTGATAATGTAAAAATAAATCATTTGGACGTTGTTGGAACAATAGACGATTTTACAATAAATTTAGATGCGGAAAGAAAGTCATAATATTTTATAAAATTAAGTAATATGAATTATACTGTAAAAAATAATCAAAATATATTTGACGTTTGTTTGCAACATTATGGAACATTAGATAATTTATTTACAATGTTATCGGATAATAATTTAGACTTAAATTCAACTCTAAATAGCGGACAAATATTAATTATAAATAATAATTTATTAGGAAATGAATTAATAAAAAGAACAATTATTAAAAATAGCTGTATCTTTGTCAATGAACAAATATCAATTTTTGTAACAGGTGGCGAATTTAATGACGATTTTAATGATGATTTTTTAAATTAAATAACAAATGGCACAAAAAACAAGAGTTCAGCTATATGCACAAAATGCTGCTACTTACATAACGAATGCAATCAAAGCAATTACAGCTGCAATTGTACGACCATTCAATATAGATATGATAGATTCATTTGTAAATAATACAGATGATATTTATATGTTCAGACAGATAGAAGCCTCTAAATATGTTGCGATAACAACAGGTGCGCCCGTTGTTATTAAATTCACATATAAGATTACTTCGGCAAATTATTCATTATATGTTAATTGTTATGACACATCAGGAAATAATGTAGATTTTGCAATAACAAATCGTACGGAAGATGGATTTTCCTGTAATGTTCCTATAAATTGCTATTTAGATTATATAGCTGTTAATATAAATTCAGGTATTGTGATTCCTATCCCGGTACCTTAAAAAATAATAATATGAAAAAGATTTTATTTTTTATTTTAGTAATATGTTACATGAATAGTTTTTCTCAAGAGAAACAATTTCAGGACATCCGTTTATTTAGAACTTTCAATATAGGAATGGTTGTTGATACATCTAAGATATTCACTAATTCAGGTAATGGTTTCACAATGCAATATGGCACAGGCAACAATTTAACAACTTTGATATTCACTAAAAATATTATAACAATAAACAAAAAATTAAAAGTTGGTGATATAATATTTGTAGATTACTTTAAAAAATATCAGCAAAACGTAATTCAATTTAACGACAGCGTTTTCATAAATTCTAATTTGCGAACAAATGGTTTATTTCAGAATGATAACGGGGCTAATCATATTTATAATAAACCAATCTCGGGTTATTCCAATTTTGCGGGTGCTGCACATATTTTTGGCAATGAGATATTTAGAAACGGAATAATGCAAAAGACGGCTGATACTTCGGCAGGGATGGCTTATAAGAGTGGTAATTTAGCTCATAAAATAACGGTGCATAGAGATTATTTGGGGTTCTCGTGGGATAGAAGTGATACCAATAATAATTTTTTAAATATGTCTCGGGATAGTTTACTATTGAATATGAATAATATCAATGCAACTGCATGGGACACAACGGGGCATGCAAAGTTTTATAAATGGGCGTTATTTGATGATGATATATCTGTAACAGGTGACATACTTTCTGATGTTTTGGATAATACACGAATAGGTACACACGCAGGAAATCCAACTGGCACATCAGGAGATGGAAAACAAGTTGCAGTAGGATATTATGCTCTGGGTGCTAATACGACTGGGATATGGAATACTGCAGTAGGACATCGTTCTTTGTTTTCAAATACAGATGGAAATTTTAATGTTGCTGTGGGATTAAGTACTTTAGAGGCGAACACAACGGGAGACGAGAACACGGCAATAGGTAAAAAGGCAATGTATTTTAATACTGATGGAAATCAAAATGTTGGTATAGGTGTTCAGGCGTTGTATGGAAATACAACTGGTTATGATAATTCAGCAGTGGGGATGGATGCTTTGCATTTCAACACAATAGGAGACCACAACCATGCTTTTGGGGTTGATGCCTCCTATCACAATGTTGATGGGAGAAATAATGTTGCTATTGGCGC